>Ga0007854_10000093_pt1 | contig 70563 bp, 52 predicted proteins | sample CryBogCBH12Aug08_FD_60382 | JGI IMG/M metagenome (GOLD analysis project Ga0007854, IMG submission 60382) | Freshwater microbial communities from Crystal Bog, Wisconsin, USA - CBH12Aug08 | ecosystem: Environmental > Aquatic > Freshwater > Lake | place: Crystal Bog, Wisconsin, USA | collected... | reverse complement strand
TGAAAGGTCACAGTTGACGCATCACGGCTCGGATCCGCCGAGGGACATTGTCCCGAGTGAGGTGGGGAATTGAACCCATTTCGGCGATCTCTCCCCCCTGTTGTGCTCAGCCTTTTTCTGACGCTCTGTGTAGCGTCGGGCTTCGTCACGCCGGTAGCCAGCGCCACGTCTGGTTCTGCGCCGACGCATAACGGGGCGACGGCCACTATCGCGCCGTCCATTTTGGGCCTTCCGGCCGTCAACCAGATCACGGGTCTGGTGGGCAATACGACGTTCGTCTTGCCTCCGGCTCCGGGCGTCAAGTGGCGCTACTTGTCCGTCCAATTGACCTGGCCGACCTTTATTGCGGGCGGCTCGCTCGAGGCCATTGACGCGACGAACAACGACACTCGTCTCGCCACTCTCACGTCACCGACGGATCTCACCAAGACGCAAAATTGGCTCATCCCCGTTGACGGGAAGATGGGCAAGACCGTCACGATCGTCATCAATTCGTATATCCGCGAAACGAACTACACCGCCAACTGCGGACCCAACACAACTGGCGTGGTGATTCGAGCCGCGCCGCTCTCGGTGGGCTACGTCGCGCAATCAATTCCCTTGAGCGTGGGTTCGTATCTACTTGGACCCATAAATCGATTGCTGCTGCGCGTGTCGACCGGATTTCGCTACGACGTTGCCGGTGCCGCCACCCAGGTAACCGCGATGACGTCGGCGAACAACGTGAATCGCTCACTCAACGCCGTCCTGGTGTCGACTGACGAACCGTGGTCGAGCCTGAAGGCACCTACGAGGTTTGACCGCGTCGTGACGTTTGACCCGGCGGCGCCCGCCGCCTTAACGGTGAATCCTGACCCGCGAGTCGGTCTCGTGATTTCCGGTTCAGGTGAGGGCCTGGCTCGTCAGGTGCGACTTCTTGGTTCCCAAATTGCGACGTTGCTGCAGACGGACTCTGTGCGGGGACTCCTCGTCCAGGGGGCGGCCCAGAATCCCGGCACCACCCTCACGCTGGAGCAGTTGGGTATCAATACTCAAGTCGTCAGTGGAGTGGGGAACTTCTCGATTCCGTTGAACTTCACGCAAGCCACCGTGGGTTACGAGTTCAAGGGTGCCATCTTGAATCTCCACGGAGCCGCCCAGGCTCCGCCCCTCGGGACGGCAGCGTCGTTGACCCTCGAGATCAACAACATTCCCGTGACGTCAACGAAGTTGCAACCGAATGGTTCGTGGTCAATGACCGCGACGTTGCCGTGGCAGGAAATTCAGCGGTCCGTCAATATCGCCATCGTTGTTTCCTTCTTTGGCTACGAAGGTGCGTGCGCGCAGTTGTCTCCCTTGGCGGTGTCGGTGGACTCGAGTTCGGTCATCACCCTGACGCCCGGTGCACCGCTGAACGCCAATGGTTTCGCCGCGATGCCGCAGTTGCTGTTGCCGGCGGCGAACGTGGTCATCGATCCCAACTTCCACGACTTGCAGCTCGCGGTTCAACTCGTCTGCGGAATTCAACGCACCGCCACGGTTCCCCTTAGCTTGACGGCGATCAGCCCCTCGGCGTGGGACCAAGCCTCACCGGCGATCATCGTGACGAAGCCGACGGACGAGCTCGCCAAAAAGCTCTACCCGGTGACGCCGATCAACGGCACGGTCATCTTCACCGACAACAAGGGCAACGGCACCATCGTCACCGACCCGAATGTGTCGTTCTTGTCGATCGGGCATAGCTCCACGCAAGCCGGCGTGGTCACGTTGCTCGAGAACAAGGGGAACGGTGCACAAGATTTGATCAATGCTCTGAACCAACAGAGCAACGGTTGGGTGTCGCTCGCGGGCGACACGGCGGTCGTCGGCCCCGACGGACAACTGCTCACCGCCTTTACCGTCACGCCCACATTGCCCAAGACCACCGAAGTGCTGGTCCAGTGGCTGCAGCGTCCGTTCGTCCTGTTTCTCCTCGGTGCGTTGGCGATCCTGTTCTTCTTGATGTTGATCCCGTTCCTCCGTCGACTTCTCAATCGCCTGCGATTCTGGCGCCCGGGACCGACCGAGGATCCGGCGGACACGAGCACGCCAGCGGAGAGTGACGAGGAGATGCACGATCCGCTCGCTCACGACGAGACGGCACCCGACGGTGAGAGCGCGTCGGGTGAAACCGCGTCGACCGACAGTGATAACGCACCGCGGCCCAGCGAGACTGGCGAAGATGGTGAGTCCAGCGAGGCGACCTCAGCCAGTGAGAACGCCAAACACACAGAGACACCGTCGGACGAGGAAGTGACGCCGGCTGACGCACAAGTTGTGGCTTCGGATTCCGAGACCGTGGCCGAGTCGGACGACGTCAGCACGGACACTGAAGCGGCGCCGTCCTCGAGTGAATCGCCCGGCACGGACGGAGCCAGAGGTGACCAGGGTGATGAACCCCCGGTTTCTTAGTTTCGGCAGATTCGATCGATCGAAGGCGCGCGCAACCGTCTTCATCTTGCTGCTGCTGATCGCTGGCTGGAATACGGTGACCATCTACGTGCATCAGAAGACCTCGATGTCCGCACCGGGTGGTGCACTCGCGGCTTTCCTGACATTGGGACTCCTATTGCTCTCGCACCGTTTGCCGTCGTCGACCGGTGGAACGCTGGGCGGTGACAGCGAGACGGACTGGATCTTCGCCTTCGCACTCTGTGGTGTTGGTGTCTGGATGATCTACTGGTTGCCAGGACGCTTTGCGGATCACTTCTGGCTGTGGCGGCCAGACACCTTTGGTCTGATGGTGTGCGCGCTGGGTATGGCGTCACTCCTCGGAGGCACCCGCTTCGCGCTGTGGATCGGCGCACCCATTTTTGTGACGTCGGTGGTGACGGCCCCCATTGTGCAGATCTTGGCGACGGGAACACATCCCACCGCGACGAGGGTGGCCATCGTGAGCGCGCTGCTGGGAACGTCACCGTGGTGGCTCGCGCGTCCCTATACGCACGTGCGCATCTGGCGCCGCTACGTCTTCTTGGTGCCGGTCATCGTGGTGGCCACCGGAGTCGCGGTGGTGGTAGGTGGTCCTGATTGGATGGTCAGCGTTGTCGCGGGATTGATCGTGGCGGTGGGTTCATGGTGGGTGGTCCGCGCAGTTACGCCTCGCCGAAACTCCATTTCGATGCCGAATGTTCCTTTCACTCGCCAACGGTGGTTGCCCGTGATGGCGATCGTCGTGGGTGCGGCGTGTGTGGAACTCCTCCTTCCGACCGCGACATTTACACCCGTGTCGGCTTTAACCACGCCTCACGGAACGGTACAAGGGCACTACCGCACGAGTCTTGGGCTGTCCGTGACGCAGTGGTCGCTGCCGTCACCCACGCCGACCATTGAATACCTCGTGACGACGATCACCGGGAAGAACAAGTGGACGGTCTTGACCTATCCCATGGGCACCATGCTCGCGATTCCGCAACCGGCCTGTCCGAATATTTCGACCTTTCACAATGGTCGTCGCCAGGTCACCGCCACGCTGTACCTTGACCAGGTGTACGCCTATCGCTGGCAATTCGTGTCTTGGCTGCAGGAGCATGCTGGCACGTATCAACGTGTCGCCGTCACTATTGCGACCGGTCCCGTTGGTTCATCAATTCCTCCGATCGGCGTCACCCCGTACGTGGGTGTCGACGCGGGTTACACGCTCGGCAGCATCTTGGCGAACCGCCACTTGTTGTGTGAGCCTTTTCCGCTCGTGCTCCAGACAGCCCTCGCTATGAATCCGAACACGACTAACGCTTACTTGATCAAACACTCCAAGGTGCACGCATGAGTGATGCTGCAGCACTCGAGTACTACCAGCGAATTTCTGAGCGCTTCCCGCAGCCGCCCCAAGACGTCCGCGTGGCCGCCGAAGAAGCCGCGCGAAACGGCCTAGAAGGGATCAATGACGACGTCATGGCGAAGGTGGCCTTCTACCCGTGGCAGCGACGTTTTTGGATCACCGTCGTCGTCGTATTGGCGGTGGGGTTCATTATTGATCCGGTAATCACGGGTTCGATTCTCTCGGCGTTCCTTGTTGTGCTCTACAGCTTGACGGTGTACGGCCGTATGCGCATCACGTTCACGGGCATTTTGTCGGACCCACCCAAGCAAGACCTTTCCCACCTCGTGGCTGATGACGATCTGCCGATGTACACGATCTTGATGCCGGCGTACGACGAACCGGAAGTGATTCGCAACCTGGTTCGAGCGGTGGACGAGATTGACTACCCTCACGACCGGCTTGAACTCTTGCTGCTGCTCGAAGAGGACGACCACCGTACGTTGGACGCACTCTTGGAAGTCGAATTGCCCGCGAGTGTGCGCGTGTTGCTCGTGCCCCCGTCGGAACCTCGCACGAAGCCCAAGGCGTGCAATTACGGTCTGCACTTTGCTCGGGGAAAGTACGTGACGATTTACGACGCCGAGGACATCCCCCAGCGATACCAACTTCGCTACGCCGTGGCCATGTTCGAGAATTCGCCCGACAACGTCGTCTGTCTACAAGCGCGACTCGACTACTTCAACGACCGACAGAATCTGCTGACGAGATTCTTCAGTATCGAGTACGCCACGTGGTTCGGTTGCATCTTGCCGGGACTCCAGGCCCTGAACATGCCCATTCCGTTGGGTGGAACGTCGAACCACATGCGAACCGATCGATTGATTGAGCTGGGGGGCTGGGATCCCTACAACGTGACTGAGGACGCTGACCTTGGTCTTCGGTTGGCGCAGAACGGATATCGCACGCTCGTGCTCGACTCGGTCACGATGGAAGAGGCGAACTCGGACACCGTGAACTGGATTCGACAACGGTCGCGTTGGTACAAGGGCTACTTGCAGACGTGGCTGGTTCACATGCGACGTCCTCGACAATCCTTTCAACACGTGGGTTTTCGCGGTGTTCTCGGCATGACCACAGTTATTGGTCTGACACCAGCACTCGCGGCGGTGAACTTGTTCGCCGGCCTGATCACCATCTTCTTCCTCGTGGGACTGCCCAGCTTCCTGTCGGGAGTCTTTCCCCCGTGGGTCGTGTACATGGGCACCGCGATGTTCTTCTTCGGCAACGCTCTCGTGATCTTCTCGAGCATCCTCGCGATGATCAAGATGCGCAAGGAACACCTGGTGTGGGCGTGTCTGCTCTTCCCCCTGTACTGGTTCCTCATGGCGGTGGCGGCGACGAAGGCGGTGTATCAACTGATCGTCAAGCCCTCGTATTGGGAAAAGACGCAACACGGCCTCACGGAGGCGGGTGAGTGACCACGCTCACGACCCCTCGTCGGGACGCGAGTCTCTGGGACGTTGCTGACACCGTCCTGGGTGCGCTCGAGATGGTGCGACGCGCGTTGTTCTTCATCTGGCCGACGTACATTTTCGCCGCGTACGTCAGCTGTGCCTTGTTCTTTGCCAATCGTCACGTGCTCATGGGTGACGCCTTGTCGCGCGTTGCCAGTGCGTGGACAATCGCGCAAGGATTCCAACCGCACTTGGCGGCGATTGGTTTCGTGTGGGGACCCATTCCCGTGGTTCCGGAAATCCCTCTGTTGTGGTTCGGGCACATTTGGCGACCGCTCGTGACGGAGGTGATCGCTGGTTCCATCGTCACCGCAGCGTTCGGGGCGATGGGTGTGTACATGCTGTACCACTTCCTCCTCGAGCGCGGCGTCTCGCGCCTGACGTCCACCGTCTTGACCCTCGGGTTTGCTTTCAACCCGCTGATCCTCATCTACAGCACCAACGGGATGAGTGAGATCCCGTACATCGCATTGTTGATCGCGTCTCTGCGCTACTTCTCACGCTGGGAGATCAGGGGTCGGACAATGGACCTCGGCATCGCGGCCATTCTCATCGGCTTGGCCTCGTGGGACCGGTACGAGTCGATTGTGGGGACGATCGCCATGGCCGGCGTCGTATCGATCATTCGTTGGCGCGCGACTGCCGGACGTCCGTTGCCGCCTCGCCGTCAGACCATCGTTGCTCACCTCTTGATCGTCTTCATGCCGACCATCATGTTTTTCGGCACCTTCATCTTGTTCTCCTGGAGTTTGACGGGAACTCCGTTGGCGCAGTTTTCCAGTGTCTACGGAAACTCGTCACTCGTGAAAATCGCGGGCTCACCGATCATTGCGTCGGTTCAGGTGGAAACCGTGTCGAATCGACTGATGCATTTAGCGCCCTTTCTCGTGGTCGAGATCTTCTTCTTGCTCGTCGCCATATATTTCCGTCGTTGGTCCGTGCGCATGGGCGCGATCGCGATTGTCGGACTGCCCCTCCTCTTTGACCTCTACGGTTTGACGAGTGGTCTGCAATTCGACTTCCTGCGCTACCTCATCCTGGCTATTCCTCTGGTCGTGGTAGTGGGCGCCGAACTCGCCGTCAACGGACACGCGGGTTCGTTCGTGGCGTGCGTGTCCGTGGTCGTGACCATGGGGACAACTTTCTGGACCATTGGTATCCCGGCTATGGCGCTCCAGGAGTACCCCTACCACCAACTCATGGTCGGGCAAGAAGGTGCCACGTTGTCCGACGTGCAACTTGAAGCTCCCACCGCCGTCGCGCAGTGGTTGGACGCGCAGAATTTGCCCGATGACTCCATATTGACTGACGCCACGTACGGTGGTCGCGTGATCGTCGGTTCGCGCTACCCGCGCCGCTTCGCGACGTCGCCGGACCGGAACTACTTCACGATTATTGACAATCCGTACCAGCACGGTATTCGCTACGTCATTACGGTACCCACCAACACGGGTGCGATCTATCCGATCAATGAGTACTACCCGACGATGTTCGATGGGTGCGTGCCCAATACGCAACTCGTGTTCCAGGCCACCGGATTAGGGCGTCCGTCGTATTGGCGTGTCTACAAGATTGACGGACCGATTTCACCTTCGAGTGCGGTGAAGAGTACGCACTGCACCGCACCATTGCCACCGAATGTCTTCTAAAAGGCGCACCGCCGTCTCGAGAGACGCGAGAGATACGGCAAGTGTTCTGCGACGAGTGGCGGTACTTCTGATCGCGAGCGCACTCCTGGTCGCCCTCCCGCTGGCCAGGTCGGTAACGCCCTCTGCGGAAGCGACGAGCGGCGTGACGACCACGACGGTCTGCAGCAATGCGTCGGTGCTCGCGACGTGGTCGTTGACGAGCTTGGCGAATCAGACCATTGTTGTACCGGTCAACGCCACGTCGATCGCCAGTGCGACCCCGATCGCTCTCGGCGGCTACGGCGGGATCATCCTCTTCGGCGCCACCGGATCCACCACTATTGCGAGTGTCATCTCGACGTTGCAGGCGCAGACATACGGTCATCGTGGCCTGCTGATCATGACGGATAACGAGGGGGGTGGTGTGTGGCGACTGGCCAACCTCCTGTCACCTCTCCCGTGGGCGCGCACAATGGGCTCAACCATGTCGTCCGCCCGCATCACCGCGGCCGCTACTCAGGCCGGACTCGCCATGCGCCGCCTCGGCATCACCATGGACTTGGCTCCGGTGCTCGATATTGACGGCACGAATGCGCCGCCGTCAGCGTCCAACCCGGACGGCTACCGATCATTTGGCGGCAACGCCAAGATCGTGACGTCGGCGGGCGTGGCGTTCATGAAAGGTCTCCTGGCGGCGCACGTCGTGCCCGTGATCAAACACTTTCCCGGACTCGGGGGAACGTCACCGAATACTGACGACGGTCCCGCCGCGACGGCGCCGTGGACCACTGTGCAAAAGACATCCCTCAGCCCTTTCGTGGCGGCGATTGCCGCGGGCGCTCCCGCGATGATGATCGGCAACGCGTCGATTCCTGGCGTGACCTCCCTACCAGCCGGCGTATCACCCGCCGTCCTCCAGGGCATCGTGCGTCAACAACTGGGATTCAAGGGTCTCATCATGACCGACTCCTTGTCCGCGGGGGCGGTGAGTGCGGCGCATCTCTCCGTGACCGCTGCGGCGACGGCAGCAGTCGAAGCGGGCGCTGACAGTGTCCTGTTTGGATTCCCCCACACCGGCACGGCCGTCCAAGAGGCGTCCGCCATTAGCGCGTCCTTGGTGGCGGCGGTGACCAGTGGCCACCTGTCGCGTGCGACACTGACGGCCGCCGCCGCGCAGGTAGTCGCGGCCAAGGGCGTCAATCTCTGCACCGTGCCCCACTGAACGTTCGAGTGCACGACGTGACCGTGCCACACTGTTCACCGTGGCAGCTCAGTTCATCTTCACCATGCGCGATCTTCGTCGGTTCTATCCACCCGATCGTGAAGTCCTCAAGGGCATCAATCTTTCTTTCTACCCCGGTGCGCACATTGGGGTCATTGGCTCGAACGGTTCAGGAAAGTCTTCGCTCCTTCGCATCATGGCCGGACTCGACGACGGCTACACCGGAGAGGCACGACTCACGCCCGGATTCACCGTGGGCTATTTGCCGCAGGAGCCGGAACTCGATCCGACCAAAGACGTCGTAGGAAATGTCTCCGACGGTGTCGCCGAACAGCGGGACCTCGTTCATCGGTACAACGAGGTATGCGCGGCGTTCGCCGATCCGGACGCTGATTTTGACGCGCTCCTCGCCGAACAGGGCGATCTGCAAACGCGCATTGACGCTCTCGGTGCGTGGGAATTGGAGCGAACTCTCGACATCGCGATGGACGCGCTACGACTGCCTCCGCCCGACGCCGACGTCACGACATTGTCGGGAGGAGAGCGTCGACGAGTGGCGTTATGTCGACTCTTACTCTCCAAGCCCGACCTTCTCCTGCTGGACGAGCCGACGAACCACCTCGACGCTGAATCGGTGGCGTGGTTGGAACGGACGCTGAAGGACTACGCGGGAACCGTCGTCGCCATTACGCACGACCGCTACTTTTTGGACAACGTCGCGAGTTGGATTCTTGAGTTGGACCGTGGCGCGGGAATTCCCTGGGAGGGGAATTACTCCTCGTGGCTCGAGCAAAAGCAAGCACGTTTGGCCCAGGAGGAAAAGGCCGACCGCGTGCGACAGGCCGCATTGGAGCGCGAACTCGAATGGATCCGGATGTCACCGCGAGCCCGCCAATCGAAGGGCAAGGCTCGTCTGAATTCGTTCAATGATCTCGTCGCTGAATCTGAAGCGGCGGACCGGCGCGCTGATCGACTCGAAATCTCTATTCCCCCCGGACCGCGTCTCGGCGACCTGGTGGTGACCGCGGACGGCCTGGGTAAGGGATTCGGTGACCGACTCCTCATCGACAATCTGTCGTTTCTCCTTCCGCCCGGTGGCATCGTCGGCGTGATCGGGCCGAACGGCGCGGGAAAGACAACTCTCTTCAAGATGCTCGTGGGGCAGGAGTCTCCCGATGTCGGCACATTGGACGTCGGTCCGACGGTGCAGTTCGCCTACGTCGATCAATCGCGCGACAATCTCGACGCGGACGCGACCGTGTACGACGAGATCAGTGGAGGCACCGATCGCATTGTGGTGGGTCACCGCGAACTCCACAGTCGAGCGTACGTGGCGAGCTTCGGCTTCAAGGGGAGCGACCAACAAAAGCGTGTGGGCGACTTGTCCGGTGGTGAGCGCAACCGCGTGCAGCTCGCCAAGGTTCTGCGCACAGGAGGCAACGTGCTCCTGCTCGACGAACCGACGAATGACCTCGACGTCGATACGCTGCGCGCGCTCGAAGACGGACTCCTCGAGTTCCCTGGGTGCGTCGTGGTGATCAGCCACGATCGCTGGTTCCTGGACCGCATCGCCACGCACGTGATTGCCTTCGAGGGTGACTCAGAAGTGCGATGGTTCGAGGGCAACTTCTCCGATTACGAAGTCGATCGACACAAGAGACTGGGAACTGACGCGGATCAGCCCCACCGCATCAAGTACAAACCACTCGTGCGCTAGTCCTCATCGCGATGTAGCGATGAGGTGGACATCAATGCCCGCGTCGGCGGCGAGTGGAAGTAGTCGAACGAGTGGCGAACTTCTCTTCAGACCGCCGAAGAGCGCGCGTGGTGGCGCCGCGATGACGAGTTGGGTGGCGTGAGCGTGGCGGGCATGTTCGACGAGGGACGTCACCAAGTCGTCGGCCACCAACGTCGTGACGTGTGCCCCCACGTCCTGTGCGACGTGGGTCAAGTCGGCAAAGCGACGATCCTGCGCCGTCGTTACTTCGCTCGACGCGCCCAGGATTACCTCGAGAGTTGTTTTCATTCGCGCGGCCATGCGAGCGGCGCGGTGCAGGACAGCGTCGTCGCCATCGGTGCCCGTGACGAGGACGATGACCCGTTCGGTTGTTTCCCACACGTGTTCCGTGGGGCGATCACGCAAGTATTCGAGCAGTGATTCTTCCGTGTCGTCCGCGACGAATCGCAGGGCCAGCTCGCGCAGCGCCGCGAGATTGCTGGTCTGGAAGAAACCATTGAGGGCGTCGTGAATCTTTGCGGGCGGGTAGATGTTGCCGTGGAGCATGCGACGTCGTAACTGTTCGGGTGAGGAGTCAATCAGCTCGATCTGGTCCGCACGACGAACGACCCAGTCAGGAACTCGTTCGCGCACCTTCACCCCGGTGATGGCTTCGACGGCGTCCGCGATGGATTCAATATGTTGCACGTTCAGCGTCGAGATCACCGCAATGCCGGCGTCCAAGATCTCGAGTACGTCCTCCCACCGTTTGTCGTGACGTGACGCGTACGGCACGTTGGTGTGGGCTAATTCATCGATCAATACCACGTCGGGACGCCGCGACAAGATGCCGTCGAGATCCATTTCTTCAAAGTGTGAGCCACGATGCTCGGCGGTTCTGCGGGGAATGACCTCGAGGTCGTGCAACATCTCCATGGTCTTCGGTCGACCGTGCGTCTCCACGAGTCCGACCACCACATCGGTGCCACGGAGAAAACGTCGATAACCCTCGTCGAGCATGGCGCAGGTTTTCCCGACGCCCGCCACAGAACCCAGGTAGAGACGGAAGCGGCCCGCCGGAACGACCACGTCCTCGTCGTCGCGCTCGACAGCATTGACGGGAAGTTCGGTCACGTTTTCTCCTCGGTCCTAGGATGCTATCGATTGACCGTACACGCGGCGCATCGTCTCCAAGGAGTGCGAACGTGAATCGAAAGACGTGGCTGGGCATCGTTGCGGCCGTCGTCACATTGGTCGTTGTGGTCGGAGCACTCCTGAGCGTGCGTAGTCACGTCTCCGTGGCGACGGACGCCCTCGTTCTCATTATCCCTGTCGTGATCGGCGTCTCGGTAGGGGGATTTTCCGCGGGCGCCGTCGCGGTCGTTCTTGGCTTCGTGGCCTACGACTTCTATTTCATTCCGCCGTACGGAACTCTCAGCGTGGGCGCGGGGCAAAACTGGCTCGCTCTCGTGGTGTACGTGATCGTCGTCCTGATCGTGGCTCGGGTGGTCGCGTTTCAACTCACGGCCCGCGAACAGGCGCACGAGCGGGAAGTCGCTATTCGCCGACTATTTGAAGTCACGCAACAAATGATCAGTGCTCTACCGCTCGACGATCTCTTGCACCTCGTCGTGACCACCGTGCGAGCGACGTTCGACACGACGTGGGTTGCCCTTTTGCTGCCCGAAGGCGATCGACTCACCATCGCGGCGGAGGCCGGGACTTTGCGTGAGGATGAACGATCACTCATTACGACACTCGATCAACCTCACACCTTGACTCTGTCAAGTAACGCCTCCGTCAGCCGTGTGGCACTTACCGCAGACGGACGCCCCGTCGGGCAAATCGTGGTGGCGGGCGCCGACTTGAACGCCTACGAACGAGAACTCTTCGGCACCTTCGCGAACCAGGCGGCTCTCGCGATTGAGCGCAGTCAACTTCGCGAACAGGCGTTGCGCACCGAGGTGCTGGAGGCCGCTGATCAGTGGCGCAATGCGCTAATGGGCGCGGTGTCGCATGATCTGCGAACACCACTGGCGTCAATGAAACTTGCAGTGTCGACACTTCGCGACTCGTCATCCGTGCTGACCACGGAGGACCGGGACGACCTCTTGGCCACGATCGAGGACCAGAGTGACGATCTCGCCCGCTTGGTCGCGAACCTGCTCGATATGGCGCGCCTCGAGGCGGGAGGCTTATCGTTGCGACGGGGGCCTCACGCGGTCAGCGAATTCATCGACGGAGCGGTTCGCTCGGCCGGTGGATCGCTGAAGAATCACGTCATTCGGCGCGAGATCGACCTGGGCCTGCCTCTGGTCGACGTGGATGAAGTGCTGATCACGCGCGTGTTAGTGAACCTCTTGTCCAATGCCGCCCAACACAGCCCCGAGGGAAGCGTGATCACCGTGGGTGCGCAACTCGAACGAGACGTAGTGCGGGTCTCGGTGTGTGACGAAGGTTCGGGAGTACCGCCCGACGACCGTGCGCGGATATTCAAGATGTTGGATCGGCGGGCCGGCAGCGGTCGGGCGGGACTCGGCCTCGCCATCTCGACGTCGTTCGTCGCGGCCCACGGCCAGACACTCAGCGTCGATGACGCACCGGGTGGCGGTGCTCGCTTCAGCTTTACGCTGCCCGCGAGTGCGACGGAGGATTTCGACGAATGAGTGGTGAACGCATTGTCGTGATTGATGATGACCGAGCACTCTTGCGGGCTTTGACCATCGGTCTTCGGGCGCGGGCGTACGACGTCGTGACGGCCGCCACGGGTGAAGAAGGTGTCATTCAAACCTCGCTGTCCCAGCCCGACGTCATCATCCTCGACATGTCCTTGCCGGATATTGACGGCGTTGATGTCTGTCGACGCGTGCGGTCCTTTTCGGACGTGCCGATCATTGTGTTGTCGGCACTCGGGAGTGAGGCGCGCAAAGTCGAGGCGCTGGACGCGGGAGCTGACGATTACGTCACGAAACCTTTTGGCATGGCCGAACTCGAAGCCCGGTTGCGGGTGCTGTTGCGGCGCACCCGAGTGCACGAGGAGCTCATCGAGCCCACAACGGTGATGGGACCATTGGAGATCGACTTCGTTCACCACATGGCCCTATTGGATGGTCGGGATCTACGTCTTACGGCCAAGGAGTTTGAATTATTGGCGTTCCTCGCGCGTCACCCCGGACGCGTGTGCACCCAACAGATGATTCTCCATGAAGTCTGGGGACAGTCCTATTCGACCGAGTCGAACTATCTGCGGGTGTACGCGCATCGTCTCCGCAAGAAGTTGGGGGAGCACGGCGCCATGCTGGTCACGCACCCGGGAATCGGCTTCGAGCTCGTCGTTCAACATTGACGATTTGTTAACAGCATTACTGCGTCGTTGATGACGCGTTGACAGTGTCCTTCGGAACACTGGAGTCATGGGAAATGCACTCGCACTGACAGGCGTGATCGTCATGATCGCTGCCTTCATCGGACTTATCGAAGCACTGGACCGCGTATGAGTCTCAGTCAAGGAATTCTGCTTGCTTTGGCCATCGGATTGTTCGGGTACTTGGGTTACGCCCTCATCAAGCCGGAGAAGTTTTAGTCATGAGCTTTGCACTGACTGTCATCGCCCTCGTGGTCGGACTGGCGCTCTGTTGGCGCTTTCTTGGCGCCTACCTCGTCGCCGTCTATGAGGGTCGCGTTCGATTCCTCCGCTTCCTCGAGCGCCCGATATATCGCCTCCTCGGCACCAATCCCGACGCCGAGCAGAGCTGGCAGCGCTACGCGTTGTCGGCCGTCATGTTCTCGGGCGTGACCGTTGCGGTGACGTACATCTTCCTGGTGACCCAAGGCCACCTCCCGTTCAACCCTCAACATCTGGGCAACGTGACGCCGGCGCTGGCTTTCAACACGGCGGTGAGTTTCCTCACGAATACCAATTGGCAGAACTACGGCGGCGAGACGACGATGTCGTACTTCTCGCAGATGATGGGACTCGAATTCCATCAGTTCTTGTCCGCGGCCGTGGGATTAGGTGTCGCGGTCGCGGTGATTCGAGGCTTCGCCAATCGTGGAAAACCGACGATTGGAAACTTCTGGGTGGACACGGTCCGCGGAACGATCTACGTGTTGCTTCCGCTGTCGTTCGTCCTCGGCATCATTTTCGTCGCTCAGGGCGCCGTGGACACTCTCGCTGGTCCCGTGACGATTCACAACTCGCTCACGGGCGTCACGCAGGTCATTGCGCTGGGTCCGGTGGCGTTTATGGAAGCGATCAAGCAATTGGGCACGAACGGCGGTGGTTTCTTTAATGCCAATAGTGCGCACCCGTTTGAGAATCCCACGGGCCTGACGAACTTCTTGTCGATGCTGTCACTCCTGTCGATCCCGGTCGCATTGACGTACGTCTTTGGTCGCATGGTGGGAAAGATGCGTGAGGGTGTCGCGGTCCTCCTGGCGATGGCGATTTTGTTTGGCGCGTGGGTGGGTCTGGCGAGCTACGCCGAACACCAGACCAATCCCGCGGTGGCGCACGCGGGCGTCACGTACGCCGGGGTCGGTAACACCGAAGGTAAAGAAACTCGCTTCGGTGACACGTCGTCGGCTCTCTTCGGCGTGTCGTCGACGATGACGTCGACGGGATCGGCGGACAGCGCCTACGACTCCTTCACCCCGATGGGCGGATTCGCTCTCATCTCTGGAATGATGCTCGGCGAAGTCAGTCCGGGTGGGGTGGGCTCGGGCATGTACACGATCCTCCTGTTCGCGATTATCGCCGTGTTCATCGGCGGTCTCATGATCGGTCGAACACCGGAGTATCTGGGCAAAAAGATTCAAGCGAGGGAGGTCAAGCTCGCCGGCATCGGCGTGCTCGTAATGCCGCTCGCGGTGTTGATCCTCACGGGTCTCGCCGTCTCACTCCACGCGGGAACGGTGGGACCCCTCAACGGTGGCCCCCACGGCTTTACCGAGATTTTGTACGCGTTTACCTCTCAGGCCAACAACAACGGATCGGCCTTCGGCGGCCTGACGGGTAACACGCCGTTCTATAACGTCACGGGCGCGATCGCGATGCTGATCGGTCGCTTTGGCGTTCTGATACCCGCCCTCGCCCTGGCGGGCTCGCTCGCCGCGAAGCCTGTGGTCCCCGCGGGGCTCGGGACGTTCCGCACGGACAACACCATGTTTGTGGGATTGCTCCTGGGCGTCATCGTGATCGTGGGAGGTCTCACCTTCTTCCCCGCCCTCGCCCTCGGCCCACTCGTCGAACAACTCAGCCACGGAAGGTTCTGGTAATGACGACCATTCTCGAAACACCTCACGATGAGACGCCGCAGGCCCGCGCCCACGGTGTCGCACAAAAGCGCAGCTTGTTCGATCGCGAGATCCTTCGACAGGCAATGATCGACGCTGTTCGCAAGTTGGATCCGCGTGTGCAGGTCCGTAATCCGGTGATGTTCGTTGTCTTCGTGGGCACCATCGTCTGCCTCTGCTATTGCTGGAGTCAACCCTCGGTCTTTGTGATCTCCATCACGGTGTGGTTAGCACTTACGGTGTTGTTCGCTAATTTCGCCGAAGCCATGGCGGAAGGACGCGGTAAGGCGCAGGCCGACACCTTGCGTCGCATGAGGTCCGACACGAGTGCCCGTCGGCTCAATGACGATGGTTCGGAGTCTGCCGTGTCGGCGAACGAACTTCGCAAGGGGGACCGCGTCGTGTGTGAGGCGGGCGATGTCATTCCCTCCGATGGCGAGATTCGAGAAGGCGTGGCCTCCGTTGACGAGTCCGCCATCACCGGAGAATCCGCTCCAGTGATTCGAGAGTCGGGCGGAGACCGTTCCGCCGTGACCGGTGGTACCACGGTGCTGAGTGACCGCATCGTGATTGAAATCACGGCCGAACGCGGCCAGACCTTTCTCGATCGCATGATTGGACTAGTGGAAGGCGCCAATCGCCAAAAGACCCCGAACGAGATTGCGCTGACGATCTTGCTCGCGGTGTTGACCATTGTCTTCCTCCCCGTCGTCGTCGTTCTCCAGCCTTTCGGACGTTTCGCCGGGGCTCCCGTGAGTGTGGTCGTGATCGTGGCGCTCCTGGTTTGTCTTATTCCCACCACGATCGGGGCCCTCTTGAGCGCCATTGGTATCGCCGGCATGGACCGGCTCGTGCAACGCAATGTTCTCGCCATGAGTGGTCGAGCAGTCGAGGCGGCGGGTGACGTCCAGACCTTGCTGTTGGACAAGACCGGGACCATCACTCTGGGGAACCGCATGGCGTCGAGGTTCGTGCCCGTTGGTGACGTCACCGAGAGCGAGGTCGCGGACATTGCCCAACTGGCGTCTCTCGCCGACGAGACACCGGAAGGTCGTTCCATCGTCGTCCTCGCGAAGGAGCGATTCAATATCCGCGAGCGAGAGATCGGACACGACTTCATATTTGTGCCCTTCACCGCCACCACTCGGATGTCGGGTCTGGACTGGGGGGACCGTCATATCCGTAAAGGGGCGGCCGACTCGGTGCGAAAGTGGGTGGAAAGCATTGGCGGTGTTGTTCCCGCTGACCTGTCAGCCGCGGTCGACGAAATCGCGCGTCAGGGCTCGACGCCGCTCGTCGTTGCGGACGGAGCTCGCATTGTGGGCGTCGTGGAACTGAAGGACATCGTGAAGCACGGCATCGCGGAGCGCTTCGCGGAGATGCGGGCGATGGGAATCCGCACGATCATGATTACTGGTGACAACCCGCTGACAGCGGCCGCCATCGCGCAGGAAGCCGGTGTCGATGACTTTCTCGCCGAGGCAACGCCGGAAACCAAGATGCAGCTCATCAAGAAAGAGCAAGAAGGTGGCAAGTTGGTTGCGATGACGGGGGATGGCACCAACGATGCTCCGGCCCTCGCGCAAGCCGACGTCGGGGTGGCGATGAACTCGGGAACCAATGCCGCCAAAGAGGCGGGGAATATGGTGGATCTTGATTCGAACCCGACCAAGTTGATCGACGTCGTGGAAATCGGAAAACAGTTACTGATCACCCGGGGTGCGCTCACGACGTTCTCGATTGCGAACGATGTCGCCAAATATTTCGCCATCATTCCAGCACTGTTCGTGGCGACTTACCGTCCCCTCAACGCGCTCAACATCATGCACTTGCACAGTTCGCAGTCGGCAGTTCTTTCCGCCGTCATCTTTAATGCCTTGGTCATTGTCGCGCTGATCCCGTTGGCGCTGCGCGGCGTCAAGTTTCGTCCGTCGTCCGCGGCATCACTACTGCGGCGCAATGTGTGGATTTACGGAGTCGGAGGAATTGTCCTCCCGTTCCTCGGCATCAAAATCATTGACCTCATTCTTTCGGCCACGGGAGCGTACTAATGCGTACTGCCATCTATCGATCCTTCGTCCTCACCGCCATCATGTTGGTGATCGTCGGTGCGGCGTATCCACTCGCCGGGTGGGCATTCGCCCAAGCGGCGTTCTCTCATCAGGCAGACGGCTCACTCGGGCGAAATGGATCGTCGCTTATCGGTCAGCCCTGGAATAGTGGGACGAGCATCAATCCTCAGTGGTTCAACGGTCGCCCCGACGCCGATAATCCCTTGTCGGTCAACGGTGTGGCGGGTGAGTCCTCGGCCGCCAACCTCGGGCCACGGTCCGAGGCTCTCGTTACCAGTGTGCGCGCGTTGATCAAGGAATGGCGGGCCGTTGGTGTGTCACCCACCCCGGACTTGGTGACGACGTCGGGATCGGGAATTGATCCGGACATCTCGCCCCTCGACGCTCGCGTACAGGTGCCCATGGTCTCCAGGGCTCGGCACATACCCGCAGCACGTCTGTACCAATTGATCGCGCAGCAGACGAGAGGGCCGCAATGGGGGTTTCTCGGGAGTTCGTACGTCAACGTCTTGTCGTTGAACGAAGCATTGTCGACGCTGCGTCCCTGAGACGGCTCAGTTGAGTCAGCTTGAGAGTCGCCTATCTTTAGGTGGGTGAGCAGTCTTGACGATTCAATCGATAGTCCCCACGATCACGAGTTTCGTGATGGGGTACGCGAACGATCAGCAATTCTGCGAGTTCTCGTCCTCGTCGCCGTTGTTGTTTTGACGGTCGGCGGAATCTTGCTCTTCGGTCCCACGTCGCACGCGGAGCCGACGGGATCGGTCCTCGGTCTTGACAATTTGGTGTCAGAGAACTTGATTTTGAATCAGGTTCCGGCGTCCCACTTCACGCTCTCGACGGACATCTCCCTCGTCGATAATCACTGGGCGGAGTTCTCCGTCACACCCACCGTCCTCGCGCGGGGGACACTGCAGAGTTTTTACGGCTTCGCGCACTTTCAGAGTCATCGCTGGGTCGTCATCACCGACGGATCACAGAACGTCGGCTGCCCCAATGGCGTGAGCTCCGGGTTGGTTCCCTTGACCGTTCTCACGGGCTTTGGGTATCAATGCCCGAACGCGTAGACCAATTCTTGATCGCGTGCTTTAGGCTGAACGAAATGAACTCCCCGTTCGACGTCTCGCGTCAGTCCGGCAGTCTCAGGGTGGTTCTCTCGTGATACCGACTTTCGTGATCTTCCTCCGTGAAGGCATTGAAGCGTCGATGATCGTCGCGATTCTCTTGGCCTACCTCGATCGCAGCGGCCAACGTCGACACTTTCGTGACATCTATTGGGGTGTCGCGGCGGCGATGGTTCTCGTCGTCGTTGGCGGCGTGGCCGCGTATCTCCTTATTCATAGTTACGACGGCTCACGAGTTCAAACGATTTTCGAGACGGTGACCTATTTAATTGCCGCGACGGCATTGACCTATATGACGTTCTGGATGCAGTCCCACGCGATGACTCTCTCGCGAGACCTGGAACGACGGTCGGAGATCGCGTTGTCCAAGGGCTCCCGCACGGGTATCGCGGCGCTCGCTTTTACCGCGGTGGGCCGAGAAGGCTTGGAAACCATGGTGTTCACTCTCGCCATCGTGTTTGCTAACTCCGCCCAATCCGCCACCCAACCGGGGAACTCCAAGTTGCTGTTTGCGGGAGCCGTTCTCGGCCTCGCGGTGGCATTGATGTGCTCATTCGCTATCTATCGCTTTGGGCGTCGGATGAATATGAGGCGCTTCTTCCGGATTTTGGGTCTCTTGCTGATGTTCTTCGCCGCGGGACTACTCGCCGACGCCGTTGAGAATCTCCAACAACTGGGTTGGCTACCCTTCGGCCACGCAGTGGTGTGGGACACGTCGACGATGTTGTCGGAGTCGAGTTCACTGGGTGACGTGTTCCACTCCCTTTTGGGTTACGCCGAACAACCCACTGTCCTGCAGATCGTGGTGTGGGCGAGTTATCTCGCGATTGCCGGCGCGTGTTACGTCCGCCGGACGCGGCGACCGATCAAGAAGTCGATGGCACCTTCATCGGTGAGCTAACGATTCTCCTCATCGAAGAGAAGGGTTCGGATCACCAGCGGCCTCGAGAATGAGATGACCATATATATAGGAACACCTTGGCGGCATTACAGTCGACGACTCTGAGCGAAAAATGGCCTGCAGTAGGGCTTCCATACTTCTCGTCGTTCTCCGAGTTACCGAAAGTCAACTTTTTCACTAGAGATGACTTCAGTATGACGTTTGTGAGGCAATTCGATGCACCGAGGCCTTCGAGATGTCAGCGCAATTTGAAAGCTTTCTGCTTTTACGCGCAGTCTCGCCTAGATACGGTCAAAAAGTGGGTTTTTGCAACAATTCTTCCGCGATAAAAGCGTGAGAAGTCACAGAAATTGGGGAGACATACCCAGCGCGACGGTTCGGGCCGAGTCGGAGTGCGACCCACATTCGACGGACGTCGACTCTAAAATCCGGACACAATGTGCGTTCGGGGGCACTCAATGTTGACGCGCTGTCTACATCCCCATAGACTGATTTAGAAATTTATTTGCAGTACCAATCTTCATGAAGGGCGTTCCGGGTGACAACGGCGTTTAGGAACTCAATAGGTCGACTCGCAATAGCAGCGACCGCAGTAGTGGTGACGGTGAGCTCTGCTTCCGTCTTTGTTGCGACGAGTGCCGGTGCCGCCACCGCCACGTCGTCACACGCGAGTACTCCGCACATTCCTTCGAGTGGTCCTTCCGCCACCGCTCCCACGGCACCGTTGTCACCGGCCGCCAGCGTGAACGGTGCCAATGGCGCCAACGTTTCCTGGAGTGCACCGAGCAGTGACGGAGGGTCCGCGGTCACGGGTTACATCGTCACCTCGCCCCAGAACCCGTCGGTTAACGATCACGTTTCGGCGGCGACCACGTCGGTCAGTCTCGCTGGGCTTGCCGCGAATACCTCCACCACTTTCGCAATCGTCGCGGTCAACGCGATCGGTAGCAGTGCCCCGGCCACCACGAACCCGATTGTCACGTCGAGTTCTGCCGCCGCATGTTCTTTGTATTGGACCGGCGCCGCAAGTTCGGCGTGGGAAAACACCGGTAACTGGTCGTCGACCAATGGTGGTTCGTCCGCCGGTCGCCTACCGAGTTCTTCAGACGTCGTGTGTTTCTCGACGTCACCCGTGACCTCGAATGTCATCCTGTCGAGCCAATCCACCGTCCAGGGAATTCAGTGGGCAGCAGCGGGTGGCGTGACGCCGCACTTGACCGTTGCGTGGAATGGTGGCTTGAACGTCACCAACGACCCCGCCTCGGCCGTCGCCAATTTGAGTGACAACGGCCCGATCACTCTCGGAACCCAAACCGCACTTCGCACCGACACGCTGACGACCGGTGGCGTGCCGGTGATCTCTGGTCCCGGATCTCTCATTGTGAACCCGGGGGGCACGGGCACGCTGGGTGGTAAGTGGCCGACGCTGACCAACGGCGCAACCTTCATCAACCAGGGTGACGTCACCTTGCCGTCGGGCGCGACGCTGTACTTCAATCAGCACTCCGTTCTTGACAACCTGGGCACGTTCCACATGGGTGACAACACCGACTTGTGTGACGCGGACAGCACGGGTTCGTACACCCTCAACGGGTTTGGAGCGACCTTCGACATCGAGGGCGCGTCGATCAACGCTCGTGCACACACGCACTTCTCGAACCAGGGAACCGTCAATGTCATCAGTGGCGGGTTCACGTTGTACAAGGGAATCGCTACCAACATCCCCGACGCCGGTCCGTGGAACCTCGCCACTGGCACCAACCTGACCGTCGACGCCGCTCGCAGCTTCTCGAGCAGCACCCTCGTTTCTGGTCACGGCACTCTCGTCGTGAACGCACCGGTCTCCGCCGGTCCGAATTCGGTGTCGTCGTCGTTGGATGTTGAAGCTCCATTGACCTTGACGGGCAACGCCAATCTCTCCGTCTACAACCTCACCATCAACTCTTCCATTACGGGTGGAGCTGTAACCGACAGTGTGTCGCTCACCATCCCGCGCTCGGCGACCCCGACGCTCGACGGCACTGCGGTGACGAACTTGGGTTCGGGCTCCATTGGCGACGGTGCGCAGGTTCTCTTCTTGAACAACGCTCGTCTTTCCAATAGCGGCACCCTGAGCCTCGGTAACGGCTCGACGTGTCACAGCACGGACGGCACCTCGTCGTTTACCAACTCGGGCACTGTTTCGGTCGCGAGCGGCGCCGCCAACATCAATATTCCTGCCACCAACAGCGGCACCTTTGACATTGGCTACTTCTCGTTGAACGTCAACGGGGGACTCACCGAAACCTCGAGCGCGGTCACCACGGTATCGATCAACAATTCGGGATTTGGAACCTTGAACACGGGCGTGGGCGCCACTTTGGCCGGCAGCGTTCTCGTCACAGTTGATCCGTCACTGACTTTCCCCGGCGTTAGCGCTTCATACAACGTGGTCACGGCGACCGGTGCGACCAACACGACGACCGCGTCCACGCCGGGCGTCATCTCGTTGTCGACCATTAATGCCAGTGGCACGACTGTCACCCTCTACACCGCGCCCCAGATCACGAGTGCCAACGCCACGACCTTTGTCGTCAACGCCGCCGGACACTTTCAGGTCACCGCCGATGGCTTGGGCACGATCTCGTACGACGAGACCGGAACACTGCCCACGGGCGTGACGTTCAACAAGACCACCGGACTGTTGTCGGGAACGCCGACCCAACACGGCGTCTTCCCGATCACTATCTCGGCGACGAACGCCAAGGGCACCGCAACTCAGTCGTTCACCTTGACCGTCAATGAAGCACCCGCGATCACGAGTGCGAACAACACCACGTTTGTGGTTGGTTCGAGCGGCACGTTCACGGTGACCTCGACCGGGTTCCTTGCGGCGACGTATTCGGAGTCGGGAACTCTGCCCTCGGGCGTGACCTTTAATGCCGCCACCGGCGTCCTCTCGGGAACTCCCGCGTCGGGTACGAGTGGCGTGTACCACGTCAGTTTCACTGCAACGAACGCAACCGGAACCTCGACCCAATCGTTCACGCTGACCGTGAACCAGGCGCCGGCGATCACGAGCGCGAACAAGGTCACCTTCACCACGGGTTCGCTCGGCAGCTTCACTGTCACCGCCACGGGCTTCCCGACGCCGGCTCTTTCGGAGACGGGAACTCTTCCTTCAGGCGTGACCTTTAATTCCACGACCGGCGTGCTGTCAGGAACGCCCGCCGCCGGCACCGGCGGAACGTACGTCATTAGTTTCCGCGCCACGAACGTCGTTTCTGCTGTGACCCAGACGTTCACTCTCACGGTCAACCAGGCACCCGCGATCACGAGCGCCGCGAGCACCGTGTTTGTGGTGAGCACCGCCAACACCTTTACCGTGACCGCCACGGGCTTCCCGACGCCGACGTACGCGGAAACGGGAACTCTTCCTTCCGGCGTGACCTTTAATGCCACGACCGGCGTCCTTTCCGGCACGCCAGCCGCTGGAACGAATGGCGTGTACACGATCACGATTACCGCCACCAATGCCGCCGGCACAACCACGCAGACCTTCAAGTTGACGATCGCTCCGTGCATCACGTCGGCGAACAACACCACGTTCGCCGCGGGCACTCTCGGTACCTTTACCGTGACGTCAACGGGCATCTCGAGCCCGGTGTACAGCGAGACCGGCGCTCTGCCGTCAGGTGTGACCTTGAGCGGTGCCGGCATTCTCTCCGGCACGCCAGCTGCGGGCACTGGCGGAACCTACGTCATTACGTTGAAGGCCACTAACGGCACACTGACCGCCACCCAAACGTTCACCCTGACGATCTCGCAGGGCCCGGTCATCACGTCAGCGAACACCGTGACGTTCACGACCGCCGTTGCCGGCACCTTCACGGTGACCGCCACGGGCTTCCCCGCTCCGACCTACTCCGAGACTGGCACCCTGCCGTCCGGTGTCACGCTCAACGCGACCACGGGTGTTCTCTCGGGCACCCCGGCCGCCGGTTCAGGTGGCACGTACGTCATTACGGTGACCGCGACGAACCCCTCGGGAGTTGCGAACCAGACGTTCACACTCGTTGTTCGTCAGGCCCCGGCGATCACCTCAGCGGCTACCACTACCTTCACCACCAGCGTCGCTGGCACTTTCACCGTGACGACGACTGGATACGCGACGGCGAAGCTGACCGAGACGGGCACACTGCCCTCTGGCGTGACCTTCGTCGACAATGGTGACGGCACCGCGACGTTGTCGGGCACCCCGGCCGCCGGCACGGGCGGTAGCTACTCATTGCAGATCTCGGCGACGAATGCCGTGTCGACGGTGAAGCAGACCTTCACTCTCGTGGTGATTCAGCCTCCCGTTATCACGTCAGCGAACAGCGTCACATTTGCGACAGGAACGGTGTCGAACTTCAAGGTGACCGCGACGGGCTACCTCGCTCCGACGTTCACCGAGACCGGCGCCCTGCCGTCCGGTGTCACGCTCAACGCGACCACGGGTGCACTGTCCGGAACTCCGGCGGCGACTGCCGGCGGCGTGTACACCCTCACGTTGACCGCGACGAATGCTGCGGGTACGTCGACTCAAACCTTTACCCTCACCGTGAACCAGCCGCCGGTAATTACCTCGGCAAATAACACCACGTTCATCGTCGGCACCGCCACGACTTTCAAGGTCACCTCGACCGGATACGTGTTGCCGACCCTGGTGGAAACGGGCAATCTGCCTACCGGCGTGACGTTCGTTGACAACGGCAACGGCACTGCGAGCCTCGCGGGAACCGCTGCTGCGGGAACGGGTGGCATCTACACCTTCACGATCACCGCGACCAACGAAGCGGGCGTGGCCAACCAGACGTTCACGTTGACCGTGAACCAGTTGCCGGTGTACACCTCTGCGGCCACGACCACGTTCACTGCGGGAGTGTCGGGCACGTTTACGGTGACAACGCAGGCGTACCCGAACGCGAAGTACACGGAATCGGGCGCTCTTCCGAACGGCATTATCTTCGCCGACAAGGGAAATGGCACCGCCACCTTCTCTGGTACCCCTGGACTTCACAGTGGCGGTAGCTACACCATCACGATTTCGGCTACCAACGTGGTTGGAACGACCAAGCAAACGTTCACTCTTCTCGTGTACCAGGCACCGGCTATCACCAGCGCCAACACGAAGACATTTACGACGGGCACCGCAGGTACCTTCACGGTGACCGCCACTGGTTACCCGGTTCCGACGTACACCGAGACCGGCGCACTGCCGAAGGGCGTGACCTTGACGTCGGCGGGAGTTCTCGCCGGCACGCCGGCCGCGGGCACCGGTGGCGTCTACCCGATCATCATCACGGCCACCAACTCGCTGGGCACATCAACACAGTCCTTCTCCTTGGTCGTGAACCAGCCGCCGGCCTTCACGTCAGCCGCGACCACGACGTTCGCCGTGGGCACCGCGGGTCACTTCACGGTGACGACGTCCGGATACCCGAACTCGAGCTACACGTACACGGGCACGTTGCCGTCGGGCGTCATCCTCGTGGACAACGGCGACGGCACGGCCTCGTTCTCCGGAACTCCGCGAGCCGGCTTTGGCGGCAGCTACACCATCACGATCACGGCGAAGAACGCGGCCGGTACGGCCACTCAGACCTTCGTGTTGATCGTGAACCAGGCTCCGGTCTTCACCTCGGCGTCGTCGACAACATTCACCGTGGCAACCGCCGGCACGTTCACCCTGACGGGCACGGGTTACCCTGCGCCGACGTTCACTGAGTCCGGCACACTGCCCACGGGCGTGACCTACTCGGCGGGCAAGTTCTCTGGAACCCCGGCGGCGAATACCGGTGGCGTTTATCACGTCACCTTGACCGCGACCAACGCCTTTGGAACCGCGACGCAGAACTTCACCTTGACCGTGAACCAAGCGCCGTCGTTCACGTCGGCCGCTAGCACCACGTTCACCGTGGGTACCGCGGGCCACTTCAACGTGACCACCTTCGCAGTGCCGAACGCGACGTACACCGAAACGGGCGTCCTGCCGTCAGGCGTGACCTTTGTCGACAATGGCGACGGAACGGCGACCATCGCCGGCACTCCGGCCGTGGGCTACGGCAAGGTCTACACGCTGACCTTGACGGCGAAGAACGCTGTCGCGACGGTCACTCAAACCTTCACGTTGACGGTGAACGAAGCGCCGAGCATCACCTCGGTCGCGCTGACGACATTCACCGTTGGAACGGCCGGATCGTTCTCCGTACTGTCGAACGGTTATCCGCTGCCGACCTTCACGGAAACCGGCGCCCTGCCCTCCGGCGTGACCTTGAACTCGTCGACGGGCAAGTTGTCCGGGACCCCGGCCGCCGGTAGTGGTGGTTTGTACTCGATCACCATTACGGCGACGAACGTCTACGGAACCGCGACACAGACCTTCGTTCTGACGGTCAACCAGGGTCCGACCTTCACGTCCGCCGCGACGACCACGTTCAAGGTGGGCACCCCCGGCACGTACAAGGTGACCACGAACGGCGTTCCGAATGCCACCTACAGCTACACCGGCACTCTGCCGAGTGGCGTTGTCCTCGTGGACAACGGTGACGGATCGGCCTCATTCTCGGGCACGCCCGCCGCGGGCTTCGGTGGTTCGTACACCATCACCATCACCGCGACGAACCTCATTGCCACGGTCACGCAGACGTTCACACTCGTCGTGAACCAAGCACCGGTGATCACTTCGGCGAACACCACCACCTTTACGACCGGCACCGCAGGCACCTTCACGGTCACCGGTACCGGTTACCCGGCACCGACCTTCACCGAAACGGGTGCGCTGCCCACCGGTGTGACTTTCAGCGCTGGCAAGCTCTCCGGCACTCCTGCTGCGGGAACGGGTGGCTCGTACACGATCACCATTACGGCGACGAGTGGCGCGTTGACGTCGACGCAAACATTCATCCTGATTGTGAATCAAGCGTCAGCGTTCACTAGCGCTACCAGCGTGTCGTTCACGGCTGGCACCTCGTCCTCCTTCACGGTGAAGACCTCGGGTTACCCCATTGGTTCGCTGTGGGAGACCGGCGTTCTGCCTCGTGGCCTGAGTTTCGTCGACAATGGCGATGGAACCGCCACGTTGGCGGGCACTCCCGCCAACGGTTCGGGTGGCACCTACGCCCTCACCTTCACGTTGTTGGTTGGCTCAACGAAGTTGACGCAGACCTTCACTTTGACGATCAATGAGAACCCGTCCATTACATCGGGTAACTCAACGACGTTCGTGGTGGGCTCTTCGAACACCTTCACCGCCAGTGCGTACGGCTTCCCCGGCGCCACATTCTCCGAGACCGGGGCTCTGCCGAGCGGCGTGACTTTCACGGCCGCTGGCGTGCTCTCCGGTACTCCGGCCGCGGGCACGGCGGGTAGCTACACGATCACTATCAAGGCCGCGAACGCGTTTACGACCTTCACCCAGACCTTCACCTTGGTCGTTACGACCACGAAGGTCACGTTCACCACGACGGTGACCGCGACCTTCACAGTCGGCACGGCTAGTTCGTTCACCATCACTCAAGGTTCCGGCAAGGGCAACCTCACCGAAAGTGGAACTCTGCCGGGTGGTGTGACGTGGAAGGACAATGGCAACGGCACCGCCACGCTGTCAGGTACGCCGACCGTCGGTTCGGGTGGTTACTACACGATCACCGTTACGTACACGTACCTAACGACTGTTCTGACCGAGACCTTCACGATCTACGTGAACGAAGGTCCGGTTGTGACGTCGGCCACGACCACCACCTTTACGGTGGGCACCTCATCGACGTTCACCTTCACGGCGAGCGGCTTCCCGGCCCCGACGTTCACCTTCACCGGCACCATGCCGCTCGGAGTGAACTTCAACACCACGACCGGAGTGATCTACGGAACCCCGGCCCCGGGTGCGGGTGGTAGCTACTCGTGGACTATCACGATCAAGAACTCGATCAAGACGATCACTCAGACTTTCGTCTTGATTGTGGATCAAGCGCCCGCCTTGACGTCGGCGTCATCGGCAACGTTCGCTGTCGGAACGGCTGGTTCGTACACCTTCACGGCCACTGGTTTCCCGACCCCGACGTTCTCGGAGCAGGGTGCATTGCCGTCGGGTGTGACGTTCAACGCGACGACCGGTGTCCTCTCGGGCACCCCGGCCGCGGGCACCGGTGGTGTGTACGTGATCACAGTGACGTTGACCAACGTCGTGACTACGTACACCATCACCTTTACGTTCAATGTCACTCAGACACCTGCGGTGACGTCGGCCAATAAGGCCACGTTCACGGTCGGTACGTACCAGTCGGTGACGGTGACGGCCAGTGGTAACCCGAATGCGACCTACACCTTGGCCGGCACCTTGCCGAGCGGCGTGACGTTCGTGGACAACGCCAACGGAACCGCTTCCTTCTTTGGAACACCTGGACCGGGTGCGGGTGGCGTGTACAGCGTCACCATTACCGCGAAGTCGTCGGTCGGAACAACCACGCAGACCTTCACGATTACGGTCAACGCGGCACCTCAGTTCTCGCCGTCGCAGTTGCTGACCACGAACTTCACGGTGGGTACGGCAGGAACCTTCACGTTCGCCGCGAGGGCGTACGCCACGGCCACATGGTCAGAAGTGGGCGCCCTCCCCGTCGGAGTGACGCTCAACGCGACCACTGGTGTGCTGTCGGGGACACCGGCTGCGGGCACGGGTGGCACCTACGTCATCACCGTGACCGCGACCAACTCGACCGGATCCGCGTCGATTACGTTCACTCTGGTTGTAGCTCAGGCCCCGGTCATTACGTCCGCGTCGACGACGACGTTCACGGTTGGTCAGTCCGGTGCGTTCACGCTGACCGCGTCGGGCGCTCCGAATCCGATCTACACCTACACGGGAACGTTGCCGAGTGGCGTGGTTCTCGTGGACAACCGTGACGGCTCGGCCTCGTTCTCGGGCACCCCGGCAACCGGTTTCGGTGGCAACTACACCATCACGATCACCGTGACCAGCACCTCTGGCACCGCCACGCAGACATTCACACTCGTTGTTCTCCAGGCTCCGGCCTTCAGTTCCGGCGCCGGAGCAACCTTCACCGTGGGAACGGCGGGCACCACCACGCTCACGTCGACGGGTAACCCGAAGGCAACGTTCACCGAAACGGGCAATCTCCCGAGCGGTGTGACCTTCGTGGACAACGGCAATGGCACCGCAACCTTCGCGGGCACGCCGGCGGCGGGAACGGGCGGCGTCTACTCCGTCACGGTCACCGCGTCGAACGTCTTGGGCTCGGTGAGCGAGACCTTCTCCATCACTGTCCAGCAGGCTCCGACCATTACGTCGGCGACGTCAGTGACGACCACGGTCGGCACCGCAGTGAACTTCACCACCACGGCCTCCGGACTTCCGGGAGCTTCGTGGACGTCAACTGGCACGCTGCCGAGTGGCGTGACCTTCGTTGACAACGGTGACGGAACGGGTTCGCTCTTCGGTACGCCGGGCATCAACTCGGGGGCCAGCTACACGCTGACCTTGACGGCGAAGAACAGCATCGGTACTGCCACACAGACGTTCACCCTCGTTGTTCGCCAGCCGGCGGTCATCACGAGTGGGGCTGGCACGACCTTTACCACGGGAACGGCCGGTACCTTCACCGTGACCACGACGGGCTTCCCGTCGAACACCATTACGGAGACCGGCAACCTGCCGAGTGGCGTGACCTTTGTGGACAACGGCAACGGCACGGCCACGCTGTCCGGAACTGCTGCGGCGGGCACCGGTGGCACGTACTCCTTCACCGTGACGGCGACGAACACGCTCGGCTCGGCCACGCAGACCTTCGTGTTGACCGTGATCCAGGCTCCGACGTTCACGTCGGCGAACACGACGAGTTTCACAGTCGGTGCTGCGGGTAACTTCACCGTGTCGCTGCAGGGATTCCCGGCGCTGTACATGACGGCCGCTGGCGTCCTGCCGGGCGGTGTCACGTTCGTGGACAACGCCAATGGAACGGGTTCATTCGTCGGCACACCGCAGGCCGGTTCGGGCGGCAGTTACCCCGTCACGATCACTGCGGTGAACACCGTGGGTACCGCCACGCAAACTTTCACACTGGTCGTTGACCAGCCGCTCGCCTTCACTAGCGCGGCGACAGCCACCTTCACGGTGGGCACTGCGGGTACGTTCACGATCGCGACGTCGGGCTTCCCGGCAGCGACCTACGCGGAGACCGGAAACTTGCCGTCGGGCGTGACCCTAAACGCGACGACGGGCGTGCTCTCGGGCACTCCCGCCGCGGGTACGGGTGGGGTGTACAGCTTCACCGTTACCGCGACGAACCTCATGGGTTCGGTTACGCAGACCTTCACGTTGACGGTGAACCAGGTGCCGGTTATTACGTCGGCCAACTCGGTGACGTTCGCGCAAGGCACGAGCAATACCTTCACGGTGACGGCCACGGCCTATCCCGCTGCGACGTACTCCGAAACCGGCACCTTGCCCTCGGGCGTCACCCTGAACGCGACCACCGGAGTGCTCTCGGGTACTCCGGCCGCGGGGACCGGTGGAAGTTACGCGTTGTCGATCAAGGCCACGAACGCCGCCGGATCTTCCACGCAGAGCTTCACGCTCGTGGTGACGCAAGCGCCGGCGATCACGTCGGCCAACGCGGTCGCTTTCACGACGGGAGTGGCGGGGACCTTCTCGGTCACCTCCACCGGCTACCCGGCGGGAGCAATCTCCGAGTCGGGGGCCTTACCGAGTGGCGTGACCTTCGTGGATAACGGCAACGGATCGGCCACTCTGGCCGGCACGGCGGTCGCGGGTCAAGGTGGTATCTACGTGCTCACTATTACGGTGACCAACTCCACGTCATCGGTTCACCAGACCTTGACATTGACGGTGAACGACGCGCCGGTCATCACCTCGGCGAACGCCGTGACGTTCACGGTGGGAACGGCGGGGACCTTCTCGGTGTCATCGTCCGGATTCCCGGCGCCGACCTACTCTGAAACGGGTGTGTTGCCCACGGGTGTCACGTTCAACGCAACGACCGGCACCTTCGCAGGTACGCCGTCCGCGGGCACTGATGGTAACTATGTCGTGACGGTAACGGCGACGAATGCCGTTTCGTCGGTCAACCAAACCTTCACGCTGAGCATCGTCGGCTAGTACTTCTCCAGTCGCCACAACGCCGCCGTTGCCTTCGGGTACGGCGGCGTTGTGCTGTGCGGATGGAAGACTGGACGACAGGGAGGCGCCGTGGCTGACAATTTCTATGACGTTCTGGGCGTAACCTCGCGTTCCACGACCGACGAAATTCGCTCCGCCTATCGCTCACGGGCGAAGTCGCTGCACCCCGACGCCGGCGGTGACGCCGGCGCATTTCGCATGGTGGCGGAAGCCTACGAAACTCTGTCTGATCCGTCTCAGCGCCGGCTCTACGACCAGTGGCTTCAGCAACAGCGCGCGGGGACGTCGTCATATTCCGTCGGCGGCCCCGGTGTCGACGATGACATCGCCATCGCTCTTTTGTTGCACCAGTATGCGTCAATGCGAGTGGCCGCCGCCGAGAACTTGAAACGGTCGCTCGTGTGGGCCGCCGTGTCGCTCGTGCTGTGCGCCATGTCGCTCGCCGGCACGGACGTGGGCCTGGGGGACGCCGTATTCCTGTGGCTGCCCGCCCTGTTTGGTGTGAATCGCAGCTACCGGCTCTGGCAGCACTATCGAGCAATCCAGGCCGCCGAGCGCGAACTGAAAGCTCGCGTGCGACGCGGCGGATGAGTTCGCGCGTCGAATGATGTGGCAGTAATCTCGTCAATTGTTGGGACGTTTCGTCCCGCGAGATGGGGGAGTCATGGCGAACGCTCGGCGAGTTGCACTGGTCACGGACGCACGCAGCTACGTGGGTCCCGCACTTGCTCGAGAGTTCGCTCGCCGCGGACACGATCTCGTGATCGGGGCACCGGCCGAAGGACTCGTAGAGGAGTTGGAGGGTCTCGGTAGCACGGTCGTCACCGTCGACGGGGCTCGGAATCTCGCCGAGAGTGAATCCGCTCCACGACTGGTCGCCGCGGCCCTCGAGCGATTTGGACACATCGACGCGGCCGTCGCGTTCAGTGGTCACATCATTGGTGGCAAGTTCCTTGAATCCACTGACGCCCAACTTGACGCGCTCTTCGAAGGTTGCGTTCGTGGGCCGTATCACTTCCTCAAGGCCGTCGCGGAACCCATGGTGACTCGACGAAGTGGGCAAATTGTCTTGATCACGAGCGCCTCGGCCGCTCGTCCGACGCGAGGTGCATCCTTGTATTCATCCATGCGTGCCGGTGCGACGATGATGGCAAAGAATCTGGCGCAGGAGATTGCGCCCAGTGGCGTTCAAGTGAACGCACTCGGCACGAACTTTATGGACTTCCCCGAGTTTCACGAAGCTTCCGGTACGAATGATCCTGAGGTACGCGCACGACTCGAATCACGTGTGCCGCTGCGTCGCATGGGAACTCTCGAGGAGTTCGCGTCGTTCTCCATGGCGTTCTTGGACGGCACCAGTGGCTTCACAACGGGTCAATTCGTGGCGTACGCCGGCGGCTGGGCGTGAGCGACACCCTCCCCGTTCGTGATGGTCGCACCGCTCGACGCGACCGGAATCGCCAAGCGGTGCTCGACGCGATTCTCGAACTCTTTGGTGAGGACATCGATCCCACGCCGGAGGTGGTGGCTCTGCGCAGCGGCGTATCGCCGCGCTCGGTCTACCGTTACTTCGAAGATCGCGATGAGCTCCTCCGGGCGGCCATCGAACGACAGATTGAGATTGTCTATCCCATCTACCGCATCGAACCGCTCGGTCAAGGTCCGCTCGACGATCGCATCGAGACGTTTGTCTCGTCGCGACTCCGACTGTTTGAGGAAGTCGCCGACAGTTCGCGAGCCGCTCGTCATCGGGCCGCGCGCGTCGCGGCGATCGGAGCGCAGGTGAGCCAGACGCAGCAAGCCTTGCTCGAGCAGGTGGAACAGCAATTCGCTCCCGAACTCGATGCCCAGTCACCTCGTACGCGACGCGCGACGCTCGCGGCTATTGACGCGTTGTGTCAATTTGAATCTCTTGACTATTTGCGACGAACGCGGGGCTTGTCGCAGTTCATGACGCGGGGAGTTCTGACCGAAATTCTCGACACTCTCCTCGCACCGCGTGAATCCATCGAGGACAACGACGACCTACACAGCCACGAGGAGATCTGATGAGACAGTACGAACCTTTTGAAGGACGCATTGAGCGATTCCAGAAGGACTCCACGCCGTGGTGGCCCACTCCCGCTCACCCGGGTGAGGACGCACCGAACGTGGTAGTGATCCTCATTGACGACTTGGGCTTCTCGCACTTCGGATGTTTTGGTTCGGATCTCGCGACACCTCATATCGACCGGCTCGCCGCGGGAGGATTGCGATATTCCAATTTTCACGTGACGCCACTCTGCTCACCCACACGCGCCGCGCTACTCACCGGGCGCAACCACCACAGTGTGGGCGTCAGGTCGATTTCAAATTTCTCGTCGGGCTATCCCCACATGCGCGGTCACGTCTCCAATCACGCCGCAACGATGGGCGAAGTTCTTCGCGAGTCGGGCTACACGACTTTCGCGATTGGTAAGTGGCACCTCTGTCCGATGGAGAATGCGTCGTCCGCCGGTCCCTTCGACCAGTGGCCCCTGCAGCGAGGGTTTGATCGCTTCTACGGCTTCCTCGACGGGGAGACGGACCAATTTGCTCCTGATCTCGTCTACGACAACCACCGAGTGGAACCGCCAAAGACCGTGGCCGAGGGCTATCACCTGAGCGAGGACCTGGTCGATCACGCGCTGTCGTTCATCCATGACGCGCGTTCCATTCGGCCGGACCGACCGTTCTTTACTTACCTCGCCTTTGGCGCCATGCACGCGCCACACCAGGCTCCGGATCGTTACTTGCAAAAGTATCGGGGCGTCTTTGATGAGGGGTGGGACGTTGCGCGCGAGCGTTGGTTCGCGCGCCAAAAGGAGATGGGCATTGTTCCTCCCGAGACCGAACTTGCTCCCCGTAATCCGGGCGTGGAACCCTGGGACTCCTTGCCGGAGAATCACCGCAAATTGGCAGCCAGACTCCAGGAGGCGTACGCCGCGTTCCTCGAACACACCGACGACCAAATTGGTCGTTTCATGGATGAGCTCGAACGACTGGGGGAGCTCGACAACACGTTGGTTCTGTTGATGTCGGACAATGGCGCGAGCCAAGAAGGTGGGCCCTTCGGTGTCCTGCACGAAATGAAGTTCTTCAACTTCATCTTGGAGACGCCCGACGAGGCGGTCGAGCGATCGGAAGAGATTGGTGGACCGAACTCGCACACGAATTATCCGTGGGGATGGGCGCAGGCGGGCAACACGCCCTTCAAGTGGTACAAGCAGAACACGCACGAAGGTGGTGTGCACGTTCCCTTGATCGCCCACTGGCCCAAAGGCATCGCCACCGCCGGAGAGATTCGGCACGATTTCGCCTACGTGACCGACATCGCGCCCACGATCTACGAATCCGCCGGCGTCACCCTGCCCGACGTCCTGCGAGGTTACGAACAAATGCCGTTGGCGGGACGTTCGCTGGCACCCACCTTCGCGGGTGACGAGGTCGGTGGCGAACCGCGGGTGCAGTATTTCGAGATGATGGGACATCGTGCTCTCTACGAGGACGGGTGGAAGATCGTGACCCGACACCAATTCGGCAGTCCCTTCGAGGACGACGTGTGGGAGCTCTATAACTTGCGCGAGGATCCCTCGGAATGTCACGACCTCGCCACGCAGCACCCGCAACGAGTCGAGGCGATGATCGAGCGGTGGTGGGTCGAAGCCGAAGAGCACGGGGTCTTCCCGCTGGATGACCGCACCATTGAGCTTTTTGGTTCTCGATTCCGCGACCGCTCACCGCACCCCGTGGATCGTCACTACACCTACCGTCCACCTTTGACGCCGGTCCCGGCGCAGGTGTCGCCGAGCATTGCGGGTCGGAACTGGGACCTATCAGCGACGATTCACCGCAACGATGGAGAAGATGGGGTGCTGTTCGCTACGGGCAATGCCGCGTCGGGCGTCGTCGTCTACATCATGGATGACGAGTTGTGCTTCGATTACAACATCTTTGGTGAACATCACGAAGCGAAATCGTCGCAAAGGGTTCCGAGCGGCAGCAGCGTGGTGGGCGTTCGATTCCGGCGAGAGGATGTGGGTGGTTCGGCGGAATTGGTCATCAATGACGACGTGGTGGGTTCATTGACCGTCCCGTTCGTAATGCGCATGATTTCGAGCACCGGCATGAGCGTGGGCGAGGACCACGGATCCCAGGTATCGACGAGGTATCACGGCTCATTTCCCTTCGAAGGAAACTTGGAGCGTCTCGACATCGAACTACTGGCACCCTCGCGGGCCCAGAATGCCGAAAGCGCCGCCGCTGACGAACGGGCGTCGATGTCTCGTCAGTAACTAGTCGTCAAATGAACAGACGTACCCGAGGCGGGGATCGATGCGACCCTCGAGCACGTCAAGGTACGCCTTGGTGATCTCTTCGGGTCCGTGAAGTTCTCGAATATTGAGCCATCCGCTAACACTCTTTACGAAACTTCGCCACGAATCGGCCATGGCGAGTTCGAACTGCGCGCGTCCCCATTCGCGACGCCGACGATGAATGTGATCGGGCGCGAACAACAACGTCGGTACGGGCCCGGTGATCGGTCCGCCAGCGGATACCTCGGCATCCCAATGCGTGTCACCGACGATCATGGAATAGCGAAGTCGCTCGCCGAAGTGGTCATGAATTTGTCGAGTGATGTCCGGACGACCGGCCACGTCCACGTAGATCGCGTCGGACAGTGGCAAGCGTGCGACGTCGTCGTAGTGGAGAACTTCGTCGTAGATATCGGTTTCAACGGTGAAATCGACGTTGGAGCGCGAGGTCAGTCCAATGACGTGCAGCCCCATTCTGCGACCGAGTAGGAACGCAGCACCGAGCGCCGTCTTGGAGGAGGCGCTGGAGATGATGATCGTCGTGGCCCCAAAGAAGTCACTGTCGGCGAGGAAATCGTCCACTACGAACGACGTGATGAAGAGCGGACGAAGTAGGAGAATTTCGCCTTCGTGTCGTGGATCGTAATGAGGGTCCTGATGGACGTAGGCGTAGCGGTTGTAGACGCGCGGCAGTTCCGCGCGATGTGGGACAACGTCAGAAAAACCTGTGTGGTCAAATCGGTCAGGTGTAATGACGAGTTCGGTCGACATGGGGAAATACCCAAAAACTCGGCTGCCCACTGCGAGCTCGTCGTGGGTTGATTCGGTGACGTTCCCGAATCCCCACGTGGGAACTCGACCCCACAAAGATTCCCGAGCTGGAAAGAAGTCCCAGTAGCGCATGGACTCACCCATGACCGCGTACGTGATGTTGTTCGCGGAAATGCCAAATCGCTCGATGCGTAGACGACCCTGACCGGGCGAGAGGTCGATGAGTTCTTTGGGGCGAACCCGTATTTCGTGTAGGTCCGATTTGGCAACTTCGATATCCACTGTTCGAGATCGTAGTAGTGACAAGGCTTTCGTGCTAGAAAATTTGTCAACGACCCTCTTTGAGCGGCCCAACAACGGGTGACGAACCCACCACGACCGCGTTCCGAGCCACACGTAGCGCCCGCGCCGACTGTTATCAATTGCGCCGTACGTCGACGGTGAGGTGAGTGGTAGGTTCCCGAAGAGTCAAGTTGCCCAACAACGGAGGACATCGCTGTGGCCCCATCCCGTCGAATTCGAATGGCCGTGAGCTCGTTCGCCACTGTATCGCTGGCCGTCGCGGCCCTGGCGACACCGGTGAGCGCTGCGGTGCACCCCGCCGCAAGTTTCAAGGTTGTCGAGGCGGGCGTGCGCGCACCGTCGTCCGCGCACCCCTTGGGAACAGTCAACGGCGCCGCTCATTTGACCTTCTCGGTGTACCTCAACTCACGAGATGCGTCGGGCCTCGCCGCCTACGCCGCAGCGGTGACGAACACGCACTCCGTGTCCTATGGTCACTACCTAACACGAGGAGCCTTTGCGACGCGTTTCGGTGCCTCGCCGAGCAGCATCGCGAACACGGTGGCCACGTTGCGTAGCGAGGGGCTCACCGTCTCGCCCACCATCGTGAACGGCATCGCTCTGCACGTCTCCGGCACGGCCGCCACCATCTCTCACGCGTTCCAAACGCACTTGGAGAGTTACCGTCTGGCGAGCGGCACGCTGGGTATGGCTGCCACGTCCTCGATCAAGGTTCCCGCGGCGATCGGCGCCAACATTTTGGCTGTCGTTGGTTTGAACAATTTGGTGCAACCAACATCCAACGCGAAGCACATAGCAACCACGATCGCGCAGAGCCAGATTCGTCGTCCCTCGACAAAGAATGTTGTTTTTGCGCGACACTTCGCGACCCGCCCGCACCTCGTCGCCGGAGCTCCGAGCGCGTGCGCCGGTGCGACCGGAGCAACGCAACTGGGTTACGGAGGCATTACCGACGACCAGGTGGCGAGTGCCTACGGGTTTGGGAACTTGTATTCCCATGGTGACCTCGGCGCTGGTCAAACCATCGCGGTTTACGAACTCGAGCCGTTCGCCACGTCCGACATAGCAACGTTCGAGAATTGCTATTTCGGTGTCGACAACACGAAGAACATCACCACCATCAATATCGACGGTGGACCCGGCGTGGGCGCCGGCTCAGGAGAATCGTCGCTCGACATTGAGAACATCGCTGCGTTGGCGCCGGCCGCCAAGATTGCCGTGTACCAGGGTTCGAGCACGACGGCTGGCGTGCTCGATACTTACGCACAGATCGTTGCCGACGACACCGCCAAGGTTGTGACCTCCTCGTGGGGAGAATGCGAATCGCTGGCCCAGACCTACTCGCCGGGATCGCTCGCGGCGGAAAATCTGATCTTCGAGCAGGCGGCCGCGCAGGGACAATCGGTCTTCTCGTCCGCGGGTGACGACGGTGCGGACGACTGTGCTGGACACGCCTCGCAGCCGTCGAAGCCGCTACTGAGCGTGGAAGACCCCGCTTCTCAGCCGTACGTCATCTCCGTCGGCGGCACCACGGCCCTCAGCGTTTCGAATCCTCCCGCTGAGCAAGTCTGGAATGACGGCGCCACGGGTGGCGCCACGGGTGGTGGTTCCTCACTGATTTGGTCGATGCCTTCCTGGCAGCAGAATGTGGCGAGCGTCGCGAGTACGTCGACGTCGTCCGTGTGTGGCGCGTCGGGAACGACTGCGTGCCGCGTCGAACCAGACGTATCCGCCTTTGCCGACGAGTACACGGGCATCACTGTCTATACCAACGGTACGTGGGGAACAATCGGTGGAACGTCATCGTCGGCACCGATTTGGGCAGCCGCGCTAGCCGAAATCAACTCTTCGCAGGCCTGCGCCACCAATCCCGCGACGGTTAGCGGCGTGGGCTTCGTGAGCCCCTTGTTGTACGAAGTGGGTGGTAACCCCACTCTCGCGGCGCAAGGATTCCACGACGTCACGAGTGGCAACAATGACATCTTCTCCACCAACGGTGGCAAGTACGCCGCGACCACGGGCTTTGACCTCACGACGGGCTTCGGCACGCCGAATCTCGCGGCGAATGACGGTAGCGGGCTTGCTTCATCTTTGTGCCAGGCCGCCCAAGAATCCACGACGTCGTCTCTGACGAGCGTGTCGCCGACGTCGGGTACCGCCACGGGCAACACGAAGGTGACAATTCACGGCCTCGGCTTCAAGACCGGAGCAACCATCAACGTCAAGGGCGTGAGCTTCGGAGACTTCCCGGCCACCAGCTTCACCGTGAAGTCGGCGACCACGATCGTCGCTTATACGTCAGCGGAGGGTCAGCCGAAATTCCTGGGTTCTTCTCTCCCGGCGGCGGCCACATCGTTGGTGGAAGTGACGTTTAATTCAGGGCACGTGGCAGTCGGCCCATCCTTTAACTATCTCCCCGCCACCACGCCGTCGGGAGTGCCGACCATCATTGATGTGGGACCGAACGCCGGCGTCACGGCTGGTGGCAACACGGTCGAGATTCACGGTGTCGGATTCTCCGCGGGTAATACCGTGACCTTCGGTGGCGTGCCGGCGACGTCAGTGAACGTCGTGAGCAGTCAATTGATCACGGCCGTCGCTCCCGCACAAAAGAAGTCCATGTGCCTTGCCGCCAGTCACACCGCGGTGTCAGGACTCTGCCAAACGCAGGTGCAAGTCACGAATAAGGCGGGTACGTCAGTCGTGCTGCCGGCGCAGCCGCCCTTACAGGGTTTCCTGCAGTACAACAACTCTGGTGCGCCGTATGCGCCGGCTAATTGTCACTGTGAAGTGTTTCCGACCCTGACCGAGTACGACTACCAGGCCACGCCAACGATCACGAAGGTGACCAACGAATCGGTCGCCAAGGGTATGTCGGCCAACCCGTATGGTTCGGACCTCGTGGTGATCACGGGAACGGGCTTCAACTGGATGACGACCAACTGGGTCGACATGGGTGACCCGACGTTGACGTCGAGCCAGGACTTCTCGATCCAGTCGATCAAGTACAACGAGATCCAGTTCGCGTCGCGCCCTGACCTGCACCCCAGCCCAACGGGCGACACGGTGCCCGTCAGCGTGGCGAGCATGGTGAATCAGTCCAACTCGGTGGACTTCACCTACGGACCGTCGCCGGTCATTACCGGTCTTTCGAACCTCGTGCTTCCTTCAGCGGGCGATCCCGCGGGAACGAAGAACTTCGTCATCACCGGTGCGGGCTTCAGCCACGTTCAAGGCGTCGTCTTCCAAGCGCTCGGAACGGGAGCCTCCACGTACGTGCAGTCGAAGAACAACTTCTCGGTAGCGGGCTCCACACAAATTTCGGTGGAATCTCCGAGCCTGACCCCGGGGAGCTACGAAGTCATTGTCGTGACCGCATACGGACAAACCAACGGTAACGAGTTGTCGTCGACACCGTTCCCCGCGGCCCCCTTCACCGTGCAGGTTATTAACCCTGGACAAGCGGCGATCACCAGCGTGTCGGGTACTACGACCTGCACGACTGCCGGTGGTTGCACCATTGACATCTTCGGCGTGAATTTCGGGACTCCGAGTGACATCGTGCCCGTCTTCGGAGGCATTCTCGCGGGCACCGTCATCAACTTCTCGCAGACCGGTGGCGTCGATGACCTCACCGTGACGGTTCCCGAAACGCTGCCCACGTTGACCGGCGCTTACGACATTCAGTTGTACACCGATAATGGAGTGACCGCGGTCACACCGACGGCGGTCGAAAACTACGTGTACGGCCCGTAGATCCTCATCGGTCTCAGAACGAACGCCTCGGCTTAGTGCCGAGGCGTTCGTTCGTTTGACGAGGTCACGAAGACGACTGCTGTGACCCGCGATCAATGATGGCGTCCGGGTCGAATCCTTCGTCGCTATATTTCTCGGCCATCCATGACCTGTTCCATCGTCGTTCGCGTTGCCACGCGTCGTCACCGGACATCGCTCCAATTTCGTCGTACATTCGACGTAATTCCGCGACGGGTGCGGGATCCAGAGTGGCCATTGATCCCGCGATCGCCCGCGCTCGATCCATGAGATCGTCGTGCGCCGTGACCTCCGTGACGAGGCCCCATTGCAGCGCGGTGGCTGCGTCGATGAGGTCACCCGTCAGCGACATTCGTCGTGCGCGGTCAATGCCAATGAGTTCTGGAAGACGGATACTCATGCCGCCACCGGGCATGACACCCACTCGTCCGTGGGTGTCGGCAAATCGAGCTCGTTCCGAGGCGATCATGAAGTCGCAGGCCATCGCGAGCTCGAGGCCACCAGTGATCGCAGGTCCGTTGATCGCACCCAGGATTGGGGTGTCGTGATCGGGGAGCAGTCCCCGCGAGCGCGAACCATCGTGACGCGCCAGGGAGCGGGTGCCCGCTAACTCGTTCTTGAGATTCCGAAGATCAAATCCCGCGCAGAAAGCGGGATCTGACCCCGTCAGGATGATCGCGCGAACCTCGGTGTCAGCGTCGAGAGATGAGACAGCGTCGACGATGTCGCCCATCAATTGGGCCGATAAAGCATTGCGCTTTTCGGGACGATTAATCGTGAGTGTCGCTACGGCGCCGTCTCGGGTGATCAGGAGCTCCGTTGTCACGTCCACCTCTTCGTTGTTGTGCGAAAACCTCAATCTAGAACGGGACACCCCCACCATCTTGCTTCTACGAACGACCCGGTCTTCATGGACGGCGGCGAAGAATGTTGCGAAGTCGGCCTCTAAGGATCGAGTTTGAGGACGTCGAGGTAGGCCTCCAGATGCCAAACTGGAATACGAGGCGGGCCGAGAGCGCCTCGGGGGAGGCAGTGATGACGTCACGGGGAAACGCAGACCGCAAGGACGCAACGGCCCATACGGCGGAAAGAAACGCCGCGGCCAGCGACAAAGTGCACTGGGATGACACCCGTGACTTTGCGGAAGCGACACGCGGACGCTTGCCAGTTGAACCGCCCCGACAAGTTCTCGGTCGCTTCGGGCACGCCGTGTGGGACCTCGATAGTTATAGCTTCGTCGACGGCGCCGCACCATCGACCGTAAACCCGTCGCTGTGGCGTCAGGCGCAGCTCAATAACATTGCCGGCCTCTTTGAGGTGGTTCCTGGAATTGTGCAGGTGCGCGGGCTCGACATCTCGAACATCACGTTTATTGCTGGTACGTCTGGCTGGATCATCATTGATCCGCTGACGGCCCAGGAGACGGCCGAGGCCGCCATGGCGATGGTGAATGAACACTTTGGCGTGAAGCCCGTTCACGCGGTCATCTACACGCACTCGCACACTGACCACTTTGGCGGTGTTCGTGGCGTGGTGGACGCGAGCGAGGTCGCCAGTGGAGCAGTGGAACTCATTGCGCCCGCCGGATTCCTGGAAGCGGCGGTGAGTGAAAATGTGCTGGCTGGAACCGTGATGCTGCGGCGAGCGACCTATATGTACGGAGCTCTCCTTCCTCGCGATGACAAGGGCCACGTGGACACGGGCCTCGGCAAGGGATTGCCGGCGCTGCCGACGGTGGGTCTCCTCGCCCCCACGCGCGAGATTGAGGTCACGGGTACGGAGCTCACCATCGATGGCGTGCGAATGGTCTTTCAAATCACTCCTGGCACCGAAGCTCCCGCCGAGATGAACATCTTCTTTCCTGATTTTCGAGCGCTGTGCATGGCGGAGAATTGCACCGCGAATATTCACAACGTCTACACGCTTCGTGGCGCGCAGGTGCGCGATTCGCTCGGATGGTCAAAGTACATTGATCAATCCATAGAGCTCTACGGTGACTCGACGGACGTGGTGTTTGCGTCGCATCACTGGCCCCGCCACGGACACGACTACGCCTTGGGTTTTCTCGCGTCCCAACGTGATGCCTACCGGTACGTGCACGATCAGACGCTCCGCCTAGCGAATCACGGACTGACGATGAACGAAATCGCCGAAGAGTTATCTCTGCCGTCCGCTCTCGATGATGAGTTCTTCAATCACGGGTACTACGGAACTGTCAACCACAATTCAAAGGCCGTCTACCAACGGTATTTGGGCTGGTTTGACGGGAACCCCGCGCACCTCCACCCGCATCCACCCGTTGCCGCCGCGCAACGCTACGTGGCCTTCATGGGTGGTGCAGATGCGCTGCTCGACAAGGCTCGCGACAGCTTCGCCGAGGGTGATTACCGGTGGGTGGTGGAAGTGGTCAATCACCTCGTGTTCGCGGAGCCCGACAACGAGGAAGCGCGCCTACTGCAAGCGGACGCTCTCGAGCAATTGAGTTACCAAGCCGAGTCGGGACCGTGGCGTGATTTCTACCTCACCGGAGCTCAAGAACTGCGGTCGAACGGCACGATGTTGGCGGGACTGAAGGGCAACGCTCTCGGGCCGGACATCGTGTCGGCGATGACTACCGAAATGTTGGTCGACTTGCTCGGCGTGCGCTTGAACGGTCCCGCAGCGGCCCGTGACGTGATCGAAATTGATCTCGTGGTGACCGATCGTGCCCACGAAAGGTGGGCGCTCGCGGTGCGCCACGGCGTTATTCACGCGGTGGCGGGACGCGGGCACGATGATCCTCGCACCACCTTGTCGATTACCCATGGTGCCTTCGCCTCGTTGTCGTCGGGAAATCAGACGCTCGACGAGTTGGTTGCCGGGGGTCTCGCTTCGGTCGAGGGAGACGTCACAGCCGTGACCACCCTGCTCGGTCATCTCGATGAATTCCAGTTTGGATTTGAAGTGGTGTTGCCGTGAACAAGGCGGACCTCCGCAACGCCATGAAGATTCAGACGGTCAATGATGCGGTCCGTCTCGCTCGACGTCGACTGCCACGACCGGTATTTGATTACATCGACGGCGGTGCGGGTGCCGAGGTTTCGATGACGGACAATCGCGCCGCCTTCGAGGCGGTGCGGTTTCTGCCGCGCTTCGGGACCACCGTCGGCATCGAGCGTCGTGAGATTTCGACGCAACTATTCGGCGAGGACCTCTCGATGCCGGTCCTCGTAGGTCCGGTGGGCTTTACCCGATCGATGCACCCGGACGGTGACCTTGGGGGTCGTCGGGCGGCCGCGAAAGCGGGGACGGTGTTCTGTCACAGCTCGATGTCGGGCCACCCCATCGACGAAGTTGCTCGCGGGGCTGAAGGCGGACCGTACTGGTTCCAGCTGTACTTCCTCGGTGGTCGACAGGGCGCGGAACAATTGGTGGATCGCGCGCAGCGGTCGGGAGCAACCGCTCTGGTGCTGACCTTGGACACACCGGTCCCCGGGAACAGAGAGCGCGACCTGCAGTACAGCTCGGCCCTGCCGATCCGCATCAACCGCCACACGATGACGAAGATGGCCCCCTACGTGGCGGGACACCCACGTTGGTTGTTCAATACGTTCCGTGATCATTTCACCCTCAACTTGGCGAACGCCGTGGGTTTGACCCGTGACGGAAAGAACATCTCTGAGGATGAATCCCTCCTGCACTGGATTGTCGAACCGCCCACGTGGGATGACGTGGCGTGGATTCGAGAGCAGTGGCGGGGAACGCTTATCATCAAAGGTCTCGTGACGGGCGAGGATGCTCGTCGCGCGCGTGATCTCGGCGCCGATGGTGTCATCGTCTCGAACCACGGTGGGCGCCAACTCGATCAGGTGCCACATTCGTTGGCGGCATTGTCCGACGTGGTCGCCGCCGTGGGCGGCACGACCACGATCATGGTGGACGGTGGGGTACGACGCGGGTCGGATGTCGCCGCCGCGATCTGCCTCGGGGCGGACGCGGTCCTGTTGGGTCGATCGTGGGTCTACGGATTGTCCGCCGCCGGAGAAGCCGGTGTCACTCGCATTCTCGACATCATGAAGGCCGATCTGGTTCGCACGATGCAGTTACTGGGAGCTCGAACGTTACGTGAGCTGCGCGACGGCTACGTGCAGACTCAGTAGCCGAGTTCTCGATCGATAACTCCCTCGAGAGGTTGCTTCGCTAGGTAGCGGGCGAGATTGTCCGAGAAGATGTCGATGGCGCCCGAGAAGAACGGTGTCCCAGTCCACGACGAGTGGGGCGTGAGAAACACGTGCGGGTGCGTGTAGAGCCAGTGTCCTTCCGGCAGGGGTTCGGGATCGGTGACGTCGAGCGATGCACGCCGCACTCGACCCTCATCGAGAGCACGACGCAGGGCATCCTGGTCAATCAGGCCACCTCGAGCAATGTTCACGAGGTGGACCCCGGGTTTCACCTGACGGAGGACGTCATCATTGATGAGGTGGTGGGTCTCGGACGTTAACGGCGCACACACCACAAGGTGATCGGCCTCGCGTACGAGTTCGGTGACCGTGGGTGCCAGAGTCACGTGTCCATCGTGGCCGTGCGAATCGTGTCGGCGGGTAGCTACCACGTTCATGTTGAAGGCGTCTGCCAACGAGGCCACGCGCCGAGCGATACCACCAAAACCCACGAGGGCGAGCGTTTGGCCGAACAGTGCGGTGGTTCTTTGGTAGTTCCACCTTTCGGGAGCTTCTCGAAGCCAGTGACGTGGAAAATCTCGCGAACTCGCGAGGAGCGACGCCATAACGTATTCGGCAATCGGTATCGCGCCGGCGCCCCGGGCCGTCGTGACAAGTTCGGCTTGCAGCGTCGCTGTTGGCGCGTGATCGATTCCCGTGAAGGAGAGTTGTACCCACCGCACGCCCCGAGAAATGGCCTCGGCGCTGTGTTCACCGACGCCTCCGAAAAGGATCTCGCCCCGTACTCCCTCCGGCAAAGTCTCGGAAATATCGATGAATTCCACCTCGGGAAATCGAGCGCGGAGAGGCTCGAGGGCCAGGGAAATCTCGCACAAAACGGTCGTCACGGTGTCTCCTTCTTGCGGCGAAGTCTAGGGAATAGGGACCTTCGCCATGTCGGGCGAACGCCAGAGTGTGAGAGTCTTTTTGACATGACCGAACGAATTTCTCTGGTGGTGTGCGAAGGCGACGAGACGGGTCAGGAGTTACTCGAAGAGGCTCTTCGCGTGTTCTCGCCCGGTGTCCTGAGCGTGGATGTGGATCTGATTCGATTTGACCTGTCTTTGGCGAATCGGCGGCGCACGAATAACGGAGTCGTGCACGACGCCGCTGCCGCCATGGTCGAAACGGGTCTCGGGCTCAAGGCGGCCACCATCACGCCCACCGAAATCGGATCCGTAGGGTCGCCGAATCGCATCTTGCGCGAGGGTGTCGGTGGATCAGTAATCGTGCGTACCGGACGCCGCATCCCTGGCGTTGTTCCGATCGTGCCAGTGGTCAACCCGATTGTCGTCGTGCGCATGGCGGTTGGTGACGCCTACGGAGCAGCGGAAGGGCGAGATGGACTTGCTAACAGCAGCACTGAATCGGCGTGGCGCACTGAGCGTATCGATCGCGGCACGTGCACTGCGGTTGCCGAGTTCTCGTTCCGCACGGCCGATCACATGGGTGGATGTGTCTACGGCGGTCCCAAATGGACGGTGTCGGCTGTCTATGAAGGGATGTTGAAAGAAGAAATGGACGCCGCCGCCGCGCGCCATTCCCATGTGCCCTATCGCCCCACGTTGATCGACGCGGCCTACGCCGGCTTGTTGACCGAAGGGGACGACCAGACACTCGTGATTCCCGCGCTCAATCGCGATGGGGACTGCTTGAGCGACTTGGTTCTCGCCATGTTTGGTTCGATCGCGGGCGCGGAGTCGGTACTGCTGAGCTTGGACGACGACCTTCAACCGACCGTCGCCATGGCGGAAGCCCCCCACGGGACGGCACCGACGCTCGCCGGTAAGAACATTGCGAACCCCATGGCTATGTTGCTCGCGTGTGCGGCGGCCCTCGACCACGCTGCCATGCGGGGCAATACGGAGATCGCCAACGCGGCGGGAGCGATTCGCACGGCGACCTTGTCGGCCGCGGCAGACGGGATTCGCACTTTTGACCTGGGCGGCGAGGCAACGACCTCGGGAGTCGTCGATGAAGTCCTGCGACGCCTGTCACTGGTCAAGGACGCGTAGGCCGTACGTCGGGTGAGCCGCCGCCGGGTGCTGGTTGCACCGGACAAATTTCGAGGAACGGCCACGGCCCGCGAACTCGTCGACGCCGTCGTTCGTCGATCGGGAGACGAGTTCGACATTGATGGACAACCCCTCTCGGATGGAGGCGAAGGATTCCTCGACGCCTTTATCGGTACTGCGTGCACGGTCGAAGCCAGGGATCCGGTTGGTACGTCTCGTCATGCGCCGGCTCTCATCATCGAGGATGAGAACGGACGTTCAGGAATCCTGTCAGTGGCCACGATTGTCGGGCGTGACGTCTGGGAGCCCGACACCTCCGCCGACGCCCTGCGCGCGTCCAGCGCGGGCGTCGCCGATGCGATCCTCGCGATGGCCGCTCGGGGTGTCGATCGCGTCGTGCTGGGAGCGGGTGGCTCAGCCACCACCGACGGTGGTCGCGGCGCTTTTGAGGTTCTCGCGTCCGCGGGTGGATTACCTCTTCCGGTAACGGTGGCGACTGACGTGCGAGTGCGATTTCCTTCGGCTCGCGACTACGCGGCCCAAAAGGGCGTCGCGACCATCGACCTCCCTCGGGTGGATGACCAGTTGGAAGAAGCGGCTGCGCTCTACCGCGCTGCCTTCAACGTGGACGTGAACGCCGTCGATCGTTCGGGCGCTGCGGGGGGAATTCCTGGCGCCCTGTGGGCATTGGGTGCGCAGCTTGATTCAGGCTTTGACATGGTGGCCGGTCAAACACAGCTGATGACACGAGCGCAGCGCGCCGACATCATCGTCACGGGCGAGGGATGCTTGGACTGGGGAAGCCTCGACGGCAAAGTGGTCGGAGAGCTCGCTGCTCTCACCACGGGACCGCTGGTCATCGTGTGCGGCTCAGTTGACGTTGACTGCGCTCAACGACTCACGGAGCAACGGCGCGAGGTCGTGATCGTCTCTCTGGAGGTCGAGCGGGGTCGTCACGACGCACGAGTACGCACCGCTGCATCGTTCGCCGATGTCGTCGCCGGAGTACTTCACGATCGACGTTTCTTTGTCATGGATTTGTAATAAACGTCGGTGATCACACGGCGTCATGGTCAGTAATTCGTCTTTTTGCGCTGATAGCGTTGAGTAACTGCATTGGTCGACCCACGGTCCTCCGATCGTTTCCAAACCATTCGCTAAAAGGAGTGCGTCGTGAAGGTTCTTGTTATTGGTGGTGACGGTTTCTGTGGCTGGCCGACGTCGTTGCACTTGTCGTCGATCGGTCACGAAGTGACCATCTTGGACAATTTGAGCCGACGCAACATTGACATCGAACTAGAGGTGGAATCCCTCACCCCGATTCGCCCCATCGGCGAGCGCTTGCGAGTGTGGAAGGAACTGACCTCGAACGAGATTGGCTTCTACAACGTCGACTTGGCTGAAGACTACGAACGTCTCGTTGAAGTGCTGCGCGACGTGCAGCCCGACGCGGTGGTGCACTTCGGCGAACAGCGCGCGGCCCCGTATTCGATGCGCAACACCAAGGCCAAGCGGTACACGGTGGACAACAACGTCCGCGGTACCCACAATTTGCTGTGCGCGATCGTGGAGACGGGTCAAGACATCGCGGTGGTCCACTTGGGGACCATGGGCGTATACGGATACGGCTGGTCCGGTTCCGCGCCGATCCCCGAGGGCTACCTGACGGTGAAGGTCAACACCCCCGACGGCGAACTGGACCGTGAGATCTTGCACCCCGCGAACCCGGGCTCGGTCTACCACCTCACCAAGACGCTGGACCAGCTTCTCTTCGCCTTCTACGCGAAGAATGACCGTCTGCGCATTACCGATCTCCACCAGGGCATCGTGTGGGGCACACAGACGCCGCAGACTGCATTGGACGAGCGTCTCATTAACCGGTTCGATTACGACGGCGACTACGGCACGGTTCTCAATCGGTTCTTGATGCAGGCCGCCATTGGTCACCCGCTCACGGTGCACGGCACCGGTGGACAGACCCGCGCCTTCATCCACATTCGCGACACGGTGCGTTGCATCGAGATTGCTCTGAACAACCCGCCCGAGCGCGGGGACCAGGTGTCGGTATTCAACCAGGTCACCGAAACGTACCGTGTGCGCGAACTGGCCGAATTGATTTCGAAGTTGACGGGTGTAGAAGTTGCGAATCTCCCGAACCCGCGCGTGGAGGCGGCCGAGAATGACCTCGTCGTCAGCAATGACCGTTTCCTCGGACTCGGACTGAGCCCGACGACATTGTCCGAAGGTCTGCTCGAAGAGTCGCGCAACGTTGCGCAGCGCTACCGCGACCGCGTCGACGTCTCGAAGATCATTGCGCGCTCGGTGTGGCGTACGGGAATGGAAACGTCACCTGACCTGATGAAGTAATCCTCGGACTATTCCGAGAGAGTGCTCTCAGAAATCGCCTCTTCGAGTCGGCGGTCAGGAATGAACCACGTCACTGACACGGCAACGAAGAGCGCGACGGAAGCCCACGGCCAGGCGAAGGCGAGCGGGATGGATACGAGGTACGCACCGAGCGACCACTTGCCCTTGAAGTCGCGGCCGATGGCGCGCCGCAACGTGGACTCCTTGTCGTAATCCCGCATGATGCTGAACAGCAAGACCGTGTAACTCACGGCGGCCATGACGAGGACGACGCCGTAGGTGGCAACGGTGTCGCGACTGAAATGATTCTCGGCCATCCACGCGGTCGCGAAGGGAAACAGCGACAACCAGAAGAGCAAGTGCAAATTCGACCAGAGCACACCGGCGGACAGCCGTTTCACGGTCTTCAGCAGGCTGTGGTGGTTAATCCAGTAAATGGCGATTTCGACAAAACTCAGCGCGTAGGCAAAGAACGAGGGGGCCGTCGCGCGCAGCGCGTGAAAGGTGGCACCCGCCGGCTGGCGTAACTCCAGAACCATGACGGTGATGATGATGGCGATAACGCCGTCGCTGAAAGCTTCCAGACGTGAGGCATTCACGGGCTCACCCTATCGAGTGATGCGTCACGTCGCATGGGCCGGGGTGTCCATGACGTCACGGACTACGTCGAGGTCGAGGGAGGCAGGAGTCGGCGCCGCCGGATTTGCTGGGGCGTTACGAGGGCGCTCGCGGCCGTAACCGTCAAGTAACAAATGATGCCCACATTCGTCAGCGACGCCCGAACGAGAGACCACGACTTCTCGTGGCGAGCAGCACGCATTCGATGAACTGCGAGTGACCAGTAGAAGGTGACGCTGCCGTGCCACGCCGTCACGACCAGCGAGCGGTCACCGCATTTACGCATGATGGTGGCACGCGCCTTTACTGCTCCGTGGGCGCGGCCGGAGGTTCGACTCCGCTGTTGCGGGTGGGAACGATAGGAGAAAGTGACGTCGGGCACAAAGACAAAAGGGCCGAACTGCGTCGCGCGGACCCACAGTTCGTAGTCCTCCGAGCGCCGCACGGCGGGATCAAATCCAGCGAGTTGCGCGAAGACGCTTCGTCGAATTGCGACACCGGCGGGAGGGGGGAAACAAAGTCGCGTCGTGGCAGAGGCAAAGTTCCATTCGTGGACCTCGACCAGGCGTCCTCGTCGTGCCGTTACGGGATGGGCCACCCAGGTGGGGTATGAACCTTGGTCCGCAGCGTCACCTTGCTCATTGATGACCGTAAAACCGCATAGTGCACCGACCGCATCGGGGTTCAGACGAAGCGCGGCGACGAGTGCAGCGAGCTGACCTTGTCCGAGTAGATCGTCGGCGTCGCAAAAGAGCACGAAGTCGGCGCTGGTGGCCGCCGCTCCGGCGTTACGTGCCACGATCGGCCCTTGGTTGGTCTGTCTCTCGACGCGGAAACGTTCGTCTCGTTCGCATCGGCGAAGGGCCACGTCGTAGGTGTCATCGGTACTTCCGTCGTCGACGACGACGCACTCGAAGAAGACGTCTTGTGCCGCGATGGCGCTCAGGGTGTCGTCAAGATGGCCCTGCGCGTTGTAGGCGGCGATCACCACGGCGATGGTGGGGTTCTGCGGCACGGTGAAATCCTAGGAGTCCGCGAACCAGTCGCCCGGGGCTTCGGCGATGGTTGAGCGCGTACAGGGAGCCCGTAGCGTGCAGCAAGGAGGTAACGGCGTGTCGACCAAGGAATTTGTGACGGTGTACTGGCGGCCGGGCTGCCCCTTTTGCCGACACTTAAGCGCCGCTCTCGATGCCGCGGGAGTATCGACCACGGACGTGAACATCTGGGAGATTCCCGAGGCGGCGGCCATTGTTCGCTCGATCGCAAACGGAAACGAAACGGTCCCCACCGTCGTGGTCGGCAACGAGAGCTTTGTGAATCCTGACGTCACGATGGTCCTACGGGCCATCGAGCGTCAGGCACCCCAGGAATTTGCGGATCTCGTTATCCCGCCCAGGACAAAAAGCCGACATCGATGGCGTTAGGCCTCTCGTCTAGAGGGCGTTCACCATGGAAGTAAACGCCGCCGCAAACGTATAGGCATCACCCGGCCAGCGCGCCGAAAGGTAATGGCCGTCTCTAACGATGAACCCAGTGCCAACGGTTGAGTCGTTATCACGGCGTAACGTGAGTGGGCCTCGATCGAATTGCTGCGGAGACGTCAGCACCGAGCGAACTTCATCTTCGACGTAGGCGGGATAGGTGCGGTAATAACGACCCAAGCGCCATGACGTGGCCCAGTAGGCGCCGCGTTCGAGTCGTTTGGTGAGCGAAGTCGTGCGTACGTCGGCGAGCACGCTTCGCCCACTGTCGGGATCGTGTGCGCGAGAGAGAACTACGACGCCGTGGCAAATAGCTCCGACGGGACGTCGGAGGCGCCAGAAAGTCGCAACGTGGCGCTGCAGCAGTTTCGAACCGAGGTACTGCTTCATCCCCGGCGCGTGACCACCGGGTAGGAGCAGCGCGTCAAAATCACTCACGTCAAGGTCACCCCACGCCGTGGGTGACGAGAATGATGCGTCGTCGCGCAGATCCTCGTACCAACGTTTTGGTTCATCAGCGGCACCGAGTTGTCCAAACACAACGCCCGTGAGGAGTCGAGGATCAGCCTCCGGACGCCGTCCCCCGTTCTCGGTCGAAAACACCACTTGGTGGCCAGCCCGCTGCAGGAACCGCCATGGGACCGCCACTTCCGTGACGTCAAAATCGCAGTCGGGGAGGGGGACAAGGATGCGTCGCGGCATTGACCAAAGTGTAGGGAACATGGTGAAACGAGTGCTCGCGCGCGTTGGGCGAACAACGCTGTCGTCGCGAAGGTCGGACTGCTCACCGGTTGGGACGGCCGAAAAAGGCACTGTATTGTGTCGGACGTGACGTCCCCGACCACCACACGCACCTCCGAGTTGGGCGACTTGTCCGGCGACCGTCGAAACGCATGGGCGTTCTTTTGGTGGGGGTCGGCGTCGTATCTTGCGATCACGACGTGGTACGCGGTGGAGATATACCGCTCGTCACGGCACCACATGATTTATCTCCTTGATGACGCGGCGATTCACTTGGTGGTGGCGAGAAATCTTGCCACTCACTTCACGTGGGGCATCAATCCTGGCCATTTCGAGTCCGCGTCGTCCTCACCCCTATGGACGGTGTTGCTGGCGATATTCATCCGTCCCCTCGGGTCGTTCGCAACCGCCATACCCCTCGTGCTCAACGTTCTCGCGTCACTGGCCTTAATTGCTGTCATCGGTGCCAACCAACGGGTCCTCCGTCCACACTGGCGTCGACCGTTCGACGTGATTCTCACGGTGGTGCTCGTCAACGTTGTTCTCTTCCTTCCCGCTATGACGACCCTGGGAATGGAGCATGTCCTGCACGCCGCGGTCATCGTCGCGGCGGTGGCACTTCTGCTTCGACGTCTGAGCGGAGAAGGCGCCGTGGGTTCTCCCGGTCTCATCTACGCACTCTTCGCCGTGGCTGAATGCATTCGCCTCGAAACCATTTTTGTGGCGATCGGCCTTTTTATCGGATTTTGGATAACTCAGCGACTTGCATCATCACCGGAGCAAACTCCGACAAACGGGACGATCTCGTCGTGGGGCATTGTGTTGTCCACCGCGCTGCCCTTTGGTCTGTTAGCCATCGTCAACCGATTGCTCGGAGGCAGCTGGCTTCCGAACTCGTTACTGTCGCGATCGAATTCCCTCGGTGCCACGAATCGTTACACGGTGCATTACGTGTACCAATCCTTCACGAAGGATCGGCTCTTGCTGGCCTGTCTCCTTGGATTGATCATCTTGGTGGGGTTCACGATACGGTCCGGTCGTGCGTACGTGGTCGGGGCTATTGCGGTGATCACCGCGATCGTGCTGCAAATTCTCCTAGCGTCCGTGGGCCAATTTGATCGCTATCAGGAATATCTCGTGGCGCTATCGCTCCTCGTCTTTCTCGTCGCCGGAAGTTCCCTCCGGCACGACGTAGCGGAGCGCAGTGTCCAGTGGCACTTTGTCGCGGTCGCGGCATTGGCCGCGACCGTGATGATCTCGTGGCAGCGCGTCGTGCTAACGACGAAGATTCCCCACGCGTCGGCGGATGTGTACGAGCAGAAATACTTGGCCGGCGTCTTTCTCGAAAAGTATTACGCCGGCGTTCCGGTGGCGTCGGGCGAACTGGGCTGGATCAGTTGGTTGCACCACGGTTCATTCACGGATCTCCTAGGGCTGGGCGACTACCGCGTGCTGCAAGAACTACGAGCGACGAATGGGCATCCTCCTCGTTCCTTCTACGCGCACCTAGCCCACACTCGCGGTTTTCCGGTGGTCGTGATGTACGGGGTCACCACGGGCCGACAGACACCGCTGCACTGGATTTACGTAGGTCAATGGCGCCTCCGCCGACAAGTGACCACCGCGTATCGACGCTCGTTCCAATTCTGGGCCACGACGCCGTCAGCGGTCGCGCCCCTCGAGAGGGAATTGCGCGCATTCGCCCACTACCTTCCGGCCGACGAGCGGATGACCATTAATCGTTTCGCAGAGCTCCGCGCACAACAATTGGGATTGAAATAGCGAGGTCCCGCGAGTGCCATCCACGTCTCGTTACCGTGGTTCTACGACGCACGTGCAGGAGGGCTAGGAATGAAACTTCGAGTGAGCGAGCCCGACCTGGACCGGATGCGCGACCAGTTGTATTTCGAAGGAACTGATCGGCGTCGGAAACTCTCGCGGTTCTGGCTGTTGCTGCTGTTGGCCGGAGTCATTGCTTCCGCTGGTGTTATCGGCGATTCCACGGCCACCGTGATTGGAGCGATGATCGTCGCTCCTCTGATGACACCCATATTGGGCATGGTCTTTGCCATCGTTGCGGCCGACGCCGCCAATCTTCGACGTTCGATGGCCCTCGTTCTTGGAGGGGCGATCAGCGTCGTGGCCATTGGTTACGTCATGGGACTCAGTATTGGCTACGACGTGGTGGCCGCCACCAACTCACAGGTCGCGGCTCGTGTCTCGCCGCGGCTTATTGACTTAGTCGCTGCTCTCGCGACGGGTGCCGTCGGCGCCGTCGCGCTCAATCGTTCCGATATTTCTGACACCTTGCCGGGCGTGGCGATATCAATTTCATTGGTGCCACCGCTCGCGGTCGTCGGCCTCACGTGGGAATCCGGCGCCACACATCAGTCGCTCGGCGCACTCGTTCTCTTTCTCACCAACGTGTGTGCCATCTTGGCGAGCGGGGTGATTGTGATGTGGTTCTACGGTGTGCATCGTCTCGCAGTTGGCCAGACGGCAACCCCATTTCGCCGGAGCGGTGCGGTGTCGCTCATCGCGATTCTTCTCGTGGTGATCGTCATTCCGCTGGCCTTCAATTCCAAGAGAATCGATCGAGCTCTACAGCGCGAGCAGGTCGTCGAAACAGTGGCGACGACGTGGGCGCACGATGCCGGATGGACCGTTCTGTCGGTGGCGGACCGGCATGATCAAGTACTCGTGACGGCGAGCGGACCGGCACCGGAGCCGAACCTGTTGGATCTCAGCAGACTCTTGACGCAGAACGGCGTAGCCCCCTCCGAGGTGCGTGTGTTGTTGGAGCCGGTCACGTTCCAACCTCTGCCGAGCGTCCCGTAAGGCCGGTCGTCGATGGATTTGATGGTGGCGCCTTCCACCGGTGGTGGGTGACCGCGCCCTATGTCCATTCCGCGATGGCTGACCGCCCGATCGTGACGATCTCTTCAAACGTGGAGAAATCATTGTCGAAGGGTGAATCTGCCACCGGCCAATGCACCACCAGTTCTGTGATGCCGAGAGCGTGATATCGAGCGGCCCAGTCGTAGAAGGCATCGAGAGAGGCGAGAGGGTGCTCGTCCGTCTGCATGTCCAGAAGTACTCGCTCAAAATTCTTCCCAACGTCTAGCGAACCACGTACCCGCGAGATCACAGAAGACTGATCACGAATTGCTTCCCACGTCGTTCTGGTACCGCTACTCGTCTCACCGATGCTGATCCAACCATCACCGCGCAGCGCGGCGAACGCGAGCGCGCGAGGTCCGAGCGCACTGATGATGAGCGGAGGTCGCGGCGTTTGCACGGGGCCGGGAAGTTGACGCGTGTCGCGCACCTGGTACCACGAACCTTCAAAATTGCCGATGTTGTTCGCGAGTAAGTGATCAAGGGCCGTCACGAACTCCACAAATCTGTCGTGCTGTTGCGCGGGACGAAGCGGCGGCGTTCCGAGGGCACTGGCATCAAAGCCGTGGCCACCGGCGCCCACCCCGACGGTCAATCTGCCATTGCTGATGTCATCGAGAGCAAGGAGATCCTTCGCGAGAACGGCGGGGTGACGGAAGTTCGGCGTCGTAACCAACGGTCCGAGTCGTATCGTTTCGGTGATGGCCGCCGCCGCGGTGAGCGTGGGAATCATCGCGAACCACGACTTTTCTCGAAATGACCGCCACGAAAGATGGTCGTAGGTGTACGCCGCGTGGAGCCCCCATTCCTCAGCCAGCCGCCACGTGCGGTGGGCGCTGCGCCAACGGTCCGTGGGAAGAATGACCACGCTCAGTTTCATGGGGTCAGACTAGAACGGCAGTGAACGAGTAGTTCGAAGCAAGACTTTTGCTTACAGTACAGAACGAGCACGTAAGGAGTTCCCGTGACCAATGAAGCACGTTCGGCGTCACCACGACCGCGGGCCACTATGCCCCTCGACGGTCGGCGCTCAGTGGAGGTCGCAGCTGAGATGTACCAACGCAAACGGGGAGACGCTGAGTGGGGGCGTGGTCGAACCTTCAGCTTGGTGTACCCCACCGGAAGGGCCGATGTCGACGGTGTCCTCACCGAAGCCAACGTCGCCTACTTATTCGAGAACGCCCTGAATCCCTTGCGCTTTCCGAGTCTCGCCACGATGGAACGAGACGTGACGGACATGGTTGCCGATCTCTTGCATGCACCAGAGGGCGCCGGCGCGGGATTTTCGTCGGGAGGAACAGAATCAATCCTGTTGTCCGTACTGGTGAGTCGTGAACGAGCGCGGGAGCGAGGGGTGACGCAGGGAAACATCGTCTTTCCGGAGTCGGCGCATCCCGCCTTCGCCAAGGCCGCCTTTGTCACCGGTCTCGAAGTGAGGCCGACGGCGCTACGGAACGACTTCACCGCCGACGAGTCTGCGGTGGCGCAAGCGGTAGACCGCAACACCGTTCTCGTCGTGGGTTCGGCGTACGGTAATCCCCACGGTGTCATGGACCCCATCGCGGCGCTGTCGGAGATTGCTCTTGACAACGGCACGGCCTTTCACAGTGATGCTTGCATTGGTGGATTCGTCCTCCCGTTCATGGAGGGACTCGGGCTGCCGGTGCCGCAGTTTGATTTTCGACTTCCGGGCGTGACGCAGATCTCGGCGGACGTGCACAAGTACGGCTACACCACCAAGGGCGCATCGGTGATCACCTATCGCGAAAAATCATGGTTGCAACACCAAACCTTCCGCTACGACCTCTGGCCTTCGGGCGGATACCGAACACCCTCAATGGCCGGGGCCCGGGCCGCGAGTCCGGTCGCCGCCGCGTGGGCCATCATGAATTACCTCGGGCGCAATGGATACGAGGCCATTATGAAGGACTTGGTAGAGACGACCTCTCGGTTTCGAAAAGGCATTGAAGATCTTCCGGGCCTACGTATCTTGGGCGATCCCATTGGGCCCCTTTTGAGTTTCACGTCGGACACGGACGACATCTTCGCCATCGGTGATCGCTTGGATGATCGAGGGTGGTGTTGTAATCGGGTGAAAGAGCCCTCGGGTCTCCACATGATGATTTCTCCTCTTCACCATGCGTATTGCGATGAGTTTCTCAGCGATCTCGCTGCCGCGGTCGCCGATAGCGGTGAGTCCCGGGGTATTGGGGCTCGTTATAACGACGAGGAATGAACCCGGCGAGATTCTCGCGCTACGGCGTGGTGGCTTGAATCGAATTTCGAGATAGCGGTCGGGGGTTACGCTCAGCGCATGAGTGAAATTTCTACGAATCGCAGCTTTGCCGGCGACGCGACTGAGACGGTCACCACGCACGACGGTCGCGTTGGTCATCGTGACCTCGTGGCGCACCTCGAGGTCCTTCGAAGGGAGTTGTACGTCGTTCGTGAGGGTGTGTGGTGTTTCGTGGGTAATGGTCTTTCCAACCAAACTTTCATCGACGCGCCCGACGGCATCATCGCAATCGACACGGGCGAATCGAACCAAGAAATGGACGCGGCACTCGCCGCATTGCGCGAACACACGCAGCGACCGATTGTCGCTGTTCTCTACACCCATTTCCATTACGTGGCCGGAACAAGGGCCGTCTTGTCCGAGGCTGGACGGGATGACATACCGATCTTCGGTCACGCGCGAATCGATGGAAATCGCTCGCGCGCTCAGGCCGAGGTGGGTCCGACGTACGCCCGGGGAATTATTGAGCAGTTCGCTTTGTTCTTGCCGCCCGATGGCCCCGACGCCAACATTCACGTCGGTCTCGGTCACCACTATCGCAATCCCGACCACGCGCCGTTTACCCCCGGCTACATGGCGCCCACGTATACGTTCGACGGACCAACGACCCTGCACCTTGGCGGCACGGACATCGAAGTGACGCCCGCTCCATCAGACGCCGATGACTCGGTGACCTACTGGTTTCCCTCGTTGGGCGTCGCGGTCAACAATCTCGTGTGGCCGGTTCTGTTTAACATCTTCGCTATTCGTGGTGAAGAGTACCGAGATCCCCGCGTTCTCCTACGTGGCCTCGATCATCTTCTGTCGCTCTCCCCAGAATTTCTTGTGGGCACTCACGGCCCACCGCTTACCGGGGGCGAGGAGATTCGTCGTCGGGTCACGCGCTACCGGGACGCCATTCAGTTCCTGTGGGATCAAACGGTCCGCGGAGCCAATCGAGGACTCACGAGCAACGAGCTAGCGCATTCGATTACATTGCCCGATCTCTATCGCGACGACTACTTGACTCGCGAACTCTACGGTGTTGTGGAGCATCACGTGCGCCAGATTCGATCGGGACTTTTCGGTTGGTTTGATGGAGATCCAGCTGAGCTTTTCCCCTTGAGGACATCGGATCGCGCCACTCGGATCATCGCGGGCTTTGGTGGTGCCGAGAAAGTTGCGCAACAAGCGGACGAGGCTATCGAGAAAGATGATCTTCGTTGGGCCGTGGAGCTGTGCTCGTGGCTCGTCGAACGCGACGGGAGTACCGAGCACGATCGTCACCGCTTAGCGAGAGTGCTGCGTCTTATCGGACAGAGGTCGTCGGCGGCCAACATCCGCAGTTGGTGCCTCACTCGGGCGTTGTGGTTGGAGGGAGCCCTGGATCTCTCTCGTTTGTACGGACACAGATTGCACCCCCTCGCGCTGGCGTTCATGGCGCCGGAATTCACCGTGCAACTGTTGCGCGTCATGGTCGATCCGGACCGCGCTAAGGGTGTTGACACACACGTGGCATGGAGTTTTGAGTCCTGCGTCGCAGGTCTCCACGTCCGCCACGGCGTGGCCGCGGTGACGACGGGTGAAGATAGCGATGTCACGATGCATCTCACGCACGCTGACTGGGCGCGAATTATGGGCGGTGAAATTACCCTTACGGACGCGATTGGTTCGGGTGCCGTGCGGGTGGAGGGCGATACCGCGCGGTTACGTCAGGCGATGGATGTCTTTGACCTACCATCCCTTCGCGAGTCCGCCCCGTTGCAATTCGAGCAGATCTAGAGTCAGCGGTAGAGCAACGACGCGGATGACAACGATCCCCGTCCCGCTGCTCGACGTGAAGGAGTGACGTATGAGGGTGCTCGTTGCCGAAGATGATCCGGGACTTCGCCGCATTTTGCAGGAAGGTCTCACCGAAGAAGGGTTCGTCGTCGATGTGGCACGCGACGGAGCGGTGGCGCAGACTTTGCTGCGTCACAATGAATACGCGGTCGCCATTATTGACTGGCGCATGCCGGACATCTCCGGGTTGGAACTCATTGAGGCCATGCGCACCGAAGGCAACACCACACCTTTTCTGATGCTGACCGCCCGCGACGCGACGGAAGATCGCGTCGCGGGACTTAATGCGGGCGCTGACGACTACGTCACCAAGCCCTTTTCTTTCGATGAGCTGGTCGCACGCGTACGAGCACTGCAACGCCGACCAGCCTTAGCCCATCACAACATCTTGCACTGCGCGGATGTAACCATGAATATCGAGACCCATGACGCCACTGTGGCCGGCGAGCCCGTGGCGTTCACCGTTACAGAATTCCAACTTCTCGAAGTGTTGGTTCGCCGTAGCCCCGCGACGGTCCCACGCAGCGTGTTCGCTAGCCACGTATGGGAGGAGCAGGCGGACGCCTTTAGTTCCAACACCATGGAGGTCCACATGGCCCGCCTGCGCGCCAAATTGGCGAAGAGTACGTGCAAGATTGAAACCGTTCGAGGAGTGGGCTACCGCCTGGTCACGCCGTGACGACACGATTGACCGAACGGCGGCAAGTAGTGAAGGTGGCAACGGCGGCCGCCGTGATCGGCGTGGCCCTGTACATCCTCAGTGTGATCATTGTGGACGTTGTTGTCGTTCACCGTTCCTTGACCCAGGTTGATGCGCGGCTGAACGCGCGACTGACCTTGGCTCAAAACGACATCGCGAGCGGAGATCTACTGACGACGGTGGTGCGTGAATCCGCCCCATCAACGGATGACGAAGATGATCCACCAATTGCCCTGTGGATTATCAAACAAGGATTGGTTCTTGCGACGACGGAGAAAGCGCCCATCCTGCCGCCCCGTGAATGGGAACCGGGTACTGCGACAGTGACCTTCGGCTCGTCCACCTATCGCGTGCACGTGACCCACCAGGGTGCGTACACCGTGATAGCGGGTCAGAGTGTCGTGGCTGAACGTCACTTGGTGTCGCTTCTCGTCTCTGTCGAAATCATCGCGGGGTTCGTGCTGGCCCTCTTGATGTTCGCGGCCGCTTTCATTGTGGGTAACCGTGCTCTCGCGCCGGTCGCCCGAGCTCGTCAGCGTTTGCGCGACTTCACGGCCGACGCATCCCACGAATTGCGTACTCCGTTGGCCGTGATCGAGGCTGAGGTAGACGTTGCTCTACGACGGGAACGCACCGCGGCGGAGTACCAACAAACACTGACGAGAATTTCGTCGGAGAGTCATCGACTTTCACGCATTGTCCACGATCTCTTGTGGCTCGCTCGAGCCGACAACTTGAACGCGGAAACGTCGGACAGCCACGAAGTGGATGTCGCGGACATCGCACGGGAGAATCGCGACCGTTTCGAGGCAATGGCGGCGAGTCGGGGCGTGACGTTTCAGTACGCGGCGGGCCTCGAGATTGACGGAGTCATTATTGCTACGCGTGAGGGTATTGATCGACTCTTGGGCGTCGTGGTCGACAACGCTTGCAAGTTTGCGGGTGTCGGTGGTCACGTGAAAATGACTTTGCGCAACGTTGCGAATCGCGTAGAGGTGGCGATTGAAGATTCGGGACCGGGAGTTCCACTTGAGGAGCGAGATCTCGTGTTTGAGCGATTCCATCGCGCACCCAGTGATTTGGAAGGAACCGGACTCGGTTTGGCCATCGCGTCCGAGATCTTGGCTTCCACCAATGGCGATTGCGTCATCGAGACCTCTGCCCTCGGAGGCGCACTCTTTCGCATCTCCTGGCGAACTGCGTCGTAGTTCGCCAGGAGATCTCGACCTTAAGAATTGGCAAAGAAGTGAGGGTGGTTCAGGTCGCCGTCAGGTTGATCTTCTACGTTCGGTGGCGTGAGTTGTCTTCGTTTTCCGCGACGCCCAAAGTCGCTCTTGCTGGGTCCCATGTCAGGTCGACGTAGCTCGGATGTTGGTGTCGTCGCATGAGTTCTCCCTATCGACCCGTACTACGCCGTGGGGATGATGCGCCGCACACGTCGGCGAGCCTCGGGGTCAAGGGCAATACTCGACTAACCAGTTCGTTGGGTGCCATTCTCATTGTGCTGCTGGCTGCCGAGGGTCTCACGCTCCTCGGAGTCCGTCAACTCCTTACATGGCACGTCGTGCTCGGTATGTTGCTAGTTCCTCCGGTGGCGTTGAAAGTGGGGGTGACCTCGTGGCGATTTGCGAAGTACTACCTCGGTGACAATGACTACCGTCAGAAGGGTCCGCCCTTCTTGCTCCTGCGGCTATTAGGGCCTTTTGTCGTGATCCTGACGCTCGCGTTACTGGGCTCGGGGATCGTGGCTCTACTAGCTCCGGCCGGCTCACGTGGTTTGTACCTCACGATTCACAAGGCCAGCTTCGTGTTGTGGTTCGGCTGCATGACGATTCATGTTCTCGGTCATCTCGGCGAGACGATTCGTCACGGCGCCAACGACCTTTGGCGACGTTCCCGTCGCCGCGTGCCCGGAGCGTACGCACGTCTTGGTGCGGTCGCCCTGAGTCTGGTTCTCGGTGTCGCGTTAGGTATTGCTTTCATTCCCCAAGCGCACTCCTGGATTCGCTAAGTCATGTCAAGTTCCACCATTCATCGCCATCGCCCACCTATCGAAGAGGCAGCACACCTTGCTCAGGTGTCGACTCGGGAGCACCGCCGCCGTCGTCGTCGATTCCGCCGACGTCGCATCCTCACCGGACTGCTCGCGACACTTCTCATCTTCGCCGTGTGGCTGAGCTTCTCTCTGGGTGGAGCGCTCTTGAATCCGGCCCTCGGTAGTTCAATCGGCGCTCGCGCGGCTGAGTGGGCGCGCACCCACGGTGGTTCGGGAATTGTTAATTGGATCGAAAACGAGTGGTACAGCCACCACCCGCCACCGGTGGGCGGAACGCCACCACGCGGTGCAATCACACAACCCGGCGTGGTCACCAATCCCACGTCGACGGTGCCGCACTTGGCCATGCCGGCACCCATCATTCCTTTTGCCCATCCGGCAATTCCCGGCGAAGGTCAATGGCGACCGGTCGGGCGACTCGTCCACGGCATTCCAGCGGTGTACGTCACGACTCTTCGCCCTGACGCCGTTCACACCTCGTACGTGGCGGGTGTCGCGTGGATGGACACCAAGCTTTTGCGTACCACCTTGTATTCCGGCAGTTGGATTCCGGGCGGTGGGCCCTACCCGAATAGTGCGCCGGTGAAGCCCGGGGAGGCGACCTCGCTCGTCGCCGCCTTCAACGCGGGTTTTTTAATGTCGAACGCCAACGGTGGCTATTACACCGCCGGTCGCACCGAAATTCCTTTGCGCAAAGGTGGGGCTTCATTCGTCGTCTATCGCAACGGATCAGCCACCGTCGGAGCGTGGGGATCTGATGTGTCCATGAATTCTCAAGTGGTGTCCGTGCGGCAGAATCTGTCGCTGTTGGTCGCCGGAGGACATCTGGTCGCCGGTCTCAACGCTAATGACACGACGAAGTGGGGCTACACGCTGGGCAACGCTGTCTACGTCTGGCGATCGGGAGTCGGCGTTACCGCCTCCGGCGCTTTGGTCTACGTGGGTGGTCCCGGTTTGAACATCACCGATCTCGCGCACCTCTTGCTCCGGGCCGGAGCCGTGCGAGCGATGGAAATGGACATCAATACGGATTGGGTGAACTACTCGTACTACACACCGACAACCGCGGCCGGCCGCGCCGGACCACATAATGGTCGTCAGCTCCTGCCGGGGATGTCGGGAACGCCCGGGCGATATTTCGCACCGTGGTGGGCCCGGGATTTCATCACGGTCTCCGCGCGGTGAGCGTTACGTCGTAACTGAGTGACATACAAACCCGGACGTCGACGTGCTGCTCCCGTCACTTCGAATAGCGAGGCCCTCGTAGTTCGGGGTTCCCTCCAGTCGTTCGAAAGCTGACTCTCCGCCGACCACGAGCGCGGTCGCCCACGCGTCCGCGATCGCGAGATCAGGACCCGACACCGACGCCGATGCGAATGCGACTTCTGTAGTACCCGTTCTCGGATTCCAGAGGTGACGACCGCGTTCGTACAGTCCCGACGTGGCGATCGCTGCTTGCACCTCGGCGACGCCCCAGACTTGTTGAGGGTGACGTGGATCGGCGATACCGATGCGGAATGCCTCTCCAGCTGTCGGTCCGCCCAAGGTAGCGATGTCCCCGGCGGCGTTGATAATGACACCCCGCGCAGGTCCCCCGGTGAAGTACCGCAGCGCTTCTTGCGCCGACCAACCTTTGACGAGCCCGGTCGGATCGACCCCATCGTGGGCGGCCCACGGGTCAAACCAACCTCCGGTCATCGTTCTCGTGTGACGGCACAGTTCCAATACGGCGCGTATGTCGGCGGGGACATCGTCTAAGCGCACTTCACCGCGACGCAACCGAGACAAGGGGCTTTCGGGCTTCCAGGTAGAGAACGTGTCGTCAACGTGGTGAAACCACCGGTCACTTTCGGCCACCATATCTTTTGCGTCGGCGACCGAGAATCCGTCGTCGTCGAAGAGGCTCGTGGTAATGACCGTGCCCATGACGTCCAGTCGGTGGTGCCAGACGGTCACGCGCTCGTGGGCCGTGGAGCGCACCTAGAGGCCCAGTTGCGTCAGAGCAGATTGCAACGAACGCTGGAATCCCGCGCTCGTGTAGCTCGCTCCGCCCACGCCCTGAATGTTCGCGCTTTGCGCGGCCAGGGCCTGCTGTTCGAGGATGGGAATCGACTGGTTGTCGATGCTCTGGGAGCGGTAGTTGCCTCCGTCGCTCAGAGACGCAATCGTCACATTGGTGATCGTTGTTCCGCGCGCCGTTACCTTGACGGAAATGAGTCCGTAGAAGTAGTTGACACTGGCACCGATCGCCGACCGGGTCGATCCCGGTGCCGTCGTCGTAGTCGTGGGGGGAGGGCTCGTCGTTGTCGTCGTCGCAGGTGTCGTCGTCGTCGTTGTCCCGCCTCCCGAACCGTGAGTTCTCGTGGTTGTGGTGGTGGTTCCTTGACCTGATCCGCCAGTGTGCGACGGGGTCGTGGTGGTGGTTCCTTGACCTGATCCACCCTGGTGAGGTGTCGTCGTGGTGGTGGTTCCACGACCCGAGCCTCCGCCCTGTGGAACTGTCGTCGCGGTAGTTCCCGGTGTCGTGGGCAATGGTCCCAACGACACTGACGTTGCCGGCGTGCGAAAACTCAAGAGTCCGGCGAGGCCTACGACGGTTCCCGCGGCAACGAGTGGTGCTCTTTTCATGGTTGGCTGACTTTCTCGGTTCTCATGATCTAAAAGGCGAATTCTTCACGGTGAATGCGACGTGGCGGGACGTTCAATGCAGTAAGTGCGACGACGACCGAACGAGTAAATTCCTCGGGTCCGCACACAAAAACGTCGGTATCTTCAGGCTCGGTTACGAATCCTCTCAGTGAGTCTTCGTCGATACGCACGTGTTCGCGCGAGCCAATCATCGTCTCGAGCATCCCTCCTCGTGCCGCTACCAATTCGTGCATTTCGGCTCCGTGGACGATCGTGTCAGGGTCGCTCGCACGCACGATGACGCGAAGTCGGACACCGGCAGGTAGTTCTTCGAGCAGTGCCCGCAGTGGCGTGATGCCAACGCCGGCCGCGATAAGGATCACGTTGGTCGATTCCACGCGTTCGTGCGTGAATACGCCATACGGCCCCTCGACGAAAACGCGAGTACCGGGACGCACCGACGGTACGGTACGGCTGTGGTCGCCGAGACCCTTGACGGTGACGCGAAGAAATGGGGGGCGCGGCAGGGCCGACAAGGAATAGGGGTGCGCGTGCCACCATAGGTCGCGCGTCAGAAACCGCCACTGGAAGAACTGCCCGCCCGACACCGCGAGAGTGTCGAGATTCTTTCCTCGCAGAACAATGGAGTGAACACCCGGTGCTTCGACGTGAGTCGATACCACTCGTAGTTGGAGGCGGTAGTTCCGGTAGAGGGGGACGACCACCCGACTCACGACGATCACGAAAGCTGCACCGGCCCAGACCCCGATCCACACGAGTCGCGACGACGGGTGTCCGATGAAGGTGGCGCCGGTGGTTACCTGGTGCGCCACGGTCAGGGCGACGCCTAGGTACATGTACAGGTGGATCACCCACCACGTTTCGTAACTCATCCTTCGACGGGCGGCGCGAATGGAGGTGACTGCCGCCATCACGAGCAGACCGAACCCAACGAGCGACATGAGCACGTCGGGATAATTACGAATGAATTGCCAGAACTGTTGGGGGACACCGGTTCCGAACGGAGCGGCGTAACCAATGGTGACGGTAACAATGTGAATGACAGCAAGGACTAACGGCCACCCACCCACCTTGCGGTGCCACCGCACCAGAGTGTCCTGACCAACGCTTCGTTCGAGCCACGGAAATCGGCACGTGAGGAGGACCATGATCAACAATGAGTAAGCCGCCACAAACCCAGTGACGCGACTCACCGCGGTCCACCATCCGCCCGGCGCGTTGAGCGAATGAGCCGTTTCGCTGGCGACTGAGGTCGCCAAAACTATCCCGAGACCAACACCGGCGGTCCACGCCAATAGATCAGCCACCCACGGTCGTGAAGGTCGTGCACTTCGACGAGGCGTGGTCGACCACTCTCCCGTCCACTGCACTCCTTGAGGTGCTCGGCGCGATCGGTTCTTGGCCACGAGCGAAAGTTAGAAGACGTACCTAAGAACTAGACAAGAAAATAAGGACTTTTCACGGCCCTCGCGAGGTTGACGACTCGAGCCGTGAAAGTGAGAATACTTTGTCAGTCTTTCTTCAGGTCGTCAGCACCCAAATTTGTCTCTAGACGACTCGTCTCGAGTCGCGTCAGTTCCGTGCCGTCACAGAGCATGGCAAATAAATCTGACGAGCGAGGCCCCACTCGCGCCGCGCCAAGTGCGAAGATGGGCCGAAAATATCTGGCGGAAGGTCACCGTGAGTACTCAAGAACCCCCTCTCGAAGCAGACGCCTCGTCAACATCGGACACGGGTGCGCCGACCGCTCTCGTTGAAGAGCTGGACGCGGAAGAAGCGGGCGTGATTGCTGCGTATGACCGAGTACCCGTGCAATGGAAGATTGCCATCTTCGTAGCGGTTCTCCTGACGCTGGCCATCATCCTGGCCATCTGGCACGCCTTCTATTGGCATTGGTTCGAGGTGCACACCGGCATTAATGGCTCCGGCCCGTACTACGGATTTTGGAGTGGGTTCGGTTCCGATCTAGGCGAAGCCACCTTGATCGCTGGTGCCTTGGCGGTGTGGCGCCACCACAGCTGCCACGTACGTGGGTGCGCACGCCTTGGCCGCCAAGTCGAGGGAACGCCGTATTTGGCCTGTCCGCGCCATCATCCCGCGCATAAGGGGCAGCGCCGTGGCATCTCCTTGGAAACTTTACGGACGGAACACGCCGCCAACAAGAAGGGGCGCTAGATCTTCTGTTCGCTTGCATGCATGACCGTTAGGGTCGAGACATGGAATCAACAGACGTGCACTTGCTTCAGCGCGGTGGTCATCGGCGTGGCGTGAATGACTGAAGATAGTCACGAGCACGAGCACGAGCACGAGCACGAGCACGAGCACGAGCACGAGCACGAGCACGGAATTCGAGCCCGCGTCACTTCCCTATTTGTCGGGCACCGTCACGATCACGTCGATACGATCGACAGCGCCCTGACGTCAAGTGCTGACGGCATGCGCGCACTCAAGATTTCGGTTCTGATGCTGGCGCTCACGGCTGTCGCCGAATTCGTCATCGTCGTCTTTTCGGGATCCGTCGCGGTGCTGGGCGACACCATTCACAACGCTGGAGATGTGTTGACGGCCCTGCCATTGGGTTTCGCCTTTTGGCTGCAACGGAGACCACCGACCGAGCGATACACCTACGGATACGGTCGAGCCGAAGATCTGGCCGGCGTGTTCGTCTGCGTGATTATTGGCGCGTCGGCCACCGTTACGGCGTGGATTTCTGTGGCCCGACTCATTCATCCTTCCCGTGTGTCGCACCTCGGACTGGTCGCCGCTGCCGGTCTTGTGGGATTTCTGGGGAATGAGATCGTCGCGACCTACCGAGTTCGTGTGGGACGACGCATTGGATCCGCCGCCTTGGTGGCGGACGGCATGCACGCTCGCGCCGACGGCGTTACGTCGCTCGCGGTGGTGCTGGGTGCCGTGGGTGTGGCCGCGGGTTGGTCGAGCGCTGACGCCGTCGTCGGACTTGTTATTTCCGTCATTATCTTTAACGTCCTGCGACAAGCCACTCGCGACATCGTCCGTCGATTGATGGACAGCGTCGATCCCGCGCTCGTCGACCAGATCGACCGCGTGCTGCGCGAGGTTCCGGGCGTGGAGGGTGTGACGTCGATTCGGGTGAGGTGGATCGGGCATCGACTCGAAGCAGAAGCCACGATCGTCTCAGCCGCCACGTTGACGCTGTACGACGCTCACGTGATCGCGGAGAATGCCCACCATCAACTGCTGCATGACGTTCCTCGCCTGTCGTACGCACTGATCCACAGCGACCCGACGACCGACGACGGGTCGTCCCCCCACGACGTGACGGGGCACCACTTCTCGTAGTCGAACACCGCCCCGCGGAATCACTGGTCTGGTGGCATGATGGCGATATGAGCATTGCCCTACAGGGACTACGTACGGTGATCTATCCCGCACCCGATTTGTCCGTCGCGCGAAATTGGTGGGCCGAATTCCTCGGTCAGGAACCGTATTTCGACGAACCTTTCTACGTTGGATTCAACGTGGGTGGTTACGAGCTCGGACTTCTCCCCGACGGCGTCCCGGCTGAAGGGCCACTTGTCTATTGGGGTGTCGACGACGTCGAAATAGCCGTCACGTCCGCCGTGGCCCACGGAGCTCGCGTGCACACACCGGTGGCGGACGTGGGCGACGGGATTATCACCGCGACGGTCCTCAACCCACTTGGTGGCATCGTTGGATTCATCCGGAACCCGCACTTCTCTCTGAGCGCGGCGTGACGCGCGATCGCACCTCGAGTCGCGTAGGGCGTTGAAAGGACATTCATGAGCGATCAGTACCGCGCAAGCGGCGATGATGCCATTGTGGACGCAGGCTGGGACGGTAGCGACGAAGAGTTGGCCGAACTCGCCATGTCCTTCGATTCGTCGGCGCCACTATCTCCCGAGGCTCAACCGTGCACGGCGTTTTCTTCCGGTACGTCCGTGTTGCCCGACTGGTACATGCCGGCCGTGATGGCGGCATCACATCGACGCAGTACGAGAGTGATTGTGGCGTCGATTATCGCGGGCTTCGTCGTGATCAATGCGTGTGGGCTCTGTATAACGTCCGGGTTCTTGTCGTGGGCCTGAGCGAGATGAGTCGAGCGATCGCGTAGGCAATCGCGCTATAAGTTCCCACGAAGAATCCGACGGGCCAATTCCATTGAAATGCGCTCGCGATGGATGCCCACATGACACCCAGGGCAATGACGACCGAGAGCCCGAGGGCGAGAGAGGGTCGACTCGAAAGGCTCCTCGCCGCCGCCGGGGGTCCCATCATGAGGGTGAAGATCAGTAAAGCTCCGACGACGGGCACGGTCATCGTCGTGGCCATCGCCACGATGATGAGGAAGGTGGTGTCAATCGTGGTTGTACTCATGCCGTGGGCGGCGGCGACGTCGGGAATGAGCGAGGTCACGAGCAAGGGTCGATAGAGCACTGCGATAACGATGGCGCAGATGGCACCGAGGACCACCAGCGGCACGAGTTGCGCCGAGCTCACCCCGAGGATTTCTCCGAAGAGGAGCGCGTAAATTTCTGGCTCGTAGGCAGAGCTCTGGCTCAAGAATGCGGCGCCCAGAGCCAGCATGAGGACGAGCGCGAGCGCGGTGACCACATCAGGTCGGCCTCGACGCCCCCAGCTCCCAATGCCGAGTGCCGCGAGGAGCGAAAACAGGCCGAGGCCGAGGAGCGGGTTGATGCCGATCAGGTTCGCGCCGGCCGCTCCCGCGAAGGCCCCATTTGGAATCGCGTGGGCCGGAAAAGCCGATCCACGAAGGACAACGAAGAATCCGACGATCCCCGCAACGATGGCGACCAGGGTTCCGCTCTCCCAGGCGTTCAACATGAATCCGGAGAACACCTTCATGACCTCCCGGTCATCGCGCGGCGCCGCAGGACGGGAACGTACGTCAGCGCGTACGTCGCCACCACGATGACCACGACAAAGAAACTGACGGGAAGTGGCGCATGGCGTGAACTCCAGTTGTAACTGTCGTACGCGAGAAGAACACCGAGAGAAGTCGCGACGACGCCCAGAACGCTCGCGAGCACCAGGGCACCTCGCATGGTTCGCGCCAACCGGAGGGCACTGGCGGCAGGACCAATGAGCAGCGCGGTGGAGAGAATGGCGCCGATGGCGACCGAAGAAAGTCCGACCGACACCGCCAACGTCAACATGAAGATGACGCTGACGCTCCGTGTCGCGATACCGCCGACGGTAGCCATTTCGGGACTCACTGAACTTAAGAGGAGCGCTCGCCCAATGCACACCAGCGCTCCGACCGTGGCAACTCCGAGGAGGCCAACGACGGGGAGCGTACCGGGAGCAACTTCGAAGAGCGAGCCGAACAGGATGCGCTGCGTTGATCCGGTCGTCGAGCCGGTATTGGCTTCGAGATAGAAGAACAATGCCGAGCATCCGGTCGCTGCCCCGAGGACAATGCCGGTCGCGACGTCACGACTCCGAACTCGTTGGACGCCAATGGTCTCCATGGCGACACCTCCAGCCAGACTTCCCACTACGAACCCGGCGAGGGCATTCACGCCGAGGTACCCCGCTCCGGCACCACCCGCGGTCGCGACGTCCGTGAGAGCGTGGCCCGCGAACGATTGGCTTCGCACGACGGTGAACACGCCAACGAGAGCGGACACGATGGCCACCATCGCACCGAGAGCCAGCGCGACGTGGACCGGTCCGCTCGATGCAAAACCCGGCGCAAAAAGAAACCTCATACTCAATCCAAATGAAGGGTCGCGTGGCTGGGGAGGTGATCGGTGTCGGCGCTGGGCTCGGCGACGACCAGCACTCGACCGTGTAACTGAAGTACGTCGACGTGATGTCCGTAGAGCTCACTGAGGACGTCCGTCCGTACGACTTCCTCCGTGGTGCCGCTGGCGGCTTTGCCGTTGGTGACGTAAACAATGCGGTCCATCACGGGCAAGAGTGCGTTCATCTCGTGAGCGGAGAGGAGAACCGCGACGTCGTGTTGGACCGAGACCCGATGAAGAAGAGCGACAATCTCCTGCACGCTCTTCGGATCAAGATTGGCGAGCGGCTCGTCGAGGAGCAGTAGCGACGGTCGACTGATCAGAGCATGAGCAATAAGGACTCGCTGCTGCTCGCCTCCCGACAATGAACCAACACGCGCGTCGGCGAATCCGCGGGCGTCCACGGCGTCGAGCATTTCTTCAACTCGATTCTTATCCTCTCGTGATCGGCGACGGAGTCCGAAACGGTGGGCATCTAATCCGAGGGCCACGAGATCCCGAGCTCGTAGGGGAACGTCGGGGTCCAGGATTACCTTTTGTGGCACGTATCCGAGAGATCGCGAACGATGCCGTAACGGTTGACCAAGCACGCGGACGGTCCCTGATGTCGTCTTTTGAAGTCCCAGGATCACCCGCAACAACGTCGTTTTGCCGACGCCGTTGGAACCAATTAAGCCCGTGAACTCTCCCGGCGCAATCTCAAAAGACACGTGATCGAGAACTGCTCGACCTCCGAAAGTGACCGATACGTCATCCACTTCGAGCACGGGAACGAGGGAGTGGGAAGTCGGTGTTGTCGTCATGGGAGGTGCTCCGTGGATGTGTGGTTGTCGACCGCCGCAGCTAGTGCGTTCACTTCGGCGAGCATCCACGATTGGTAGTTGTAACCCGGTGTGGGCATTGTCTCGTAGACCCCAACAATCGGTACGTCGTGGGTGTGGGCATTGTCTTGGAACGAGATCGTTAACGGATCGATGACTTGCTGGTTGTAACACAGCACATCTACCTCTCGCGCAGTAAATAGGGCATTTTGATCACTGATGTCTTGGGGCGCTGGATCAATCCCGTTCATCACGTCGTCTTGAAATGCGACGGGCGTCTTGATGGTAAAGCCCATCGCAACGAGTAGATAATCCGCGACCGGTTCGGTCACGGCCGCGGCGACGGCGGAGTGTGCGGATCGGAACTGGTTGATGACTGTTTGTAGGAGTGTCAGCGATGTTGTAAATGTCGCCAACCGCTGAACGAAGTACGCACGGTGGTCGGGCTGCAATGTCGCGAGTCGCACTTCTATCGCGCGAGCCACGAGAGCCATCGTGTGTAGGTCGTACCAAAAGTG
>Ga0007854_10000091_pt1 | contig 70987 bp, 60 predicted proteins | sample CryBogCBH12Aug08_FD_60382 | JGI IMG/M metagenome (GOLD analysis project Ga0007854, IMG submission 60382) | Freshwater microbial communities from Crystal Bog, Wisconsin, USA - CBH12Aug08 | ecosystem: Environmental > Aquatic > Freshwater > Lake | place: Crystal Bog, Wisconsin, USA | collected... | reverse complement strand
ATGGACTCAAGGGGATCATCCGATATGAAAACAAGTTCTATTATAAAACCTACCCCGATCCTCAAAAATGTGCTGAGGCTTCCTATTTTGACATGGATGCGTGGCTGAGGTGTTTGGAACCAGTTCAATATCGGGTGGCTGATCGCCCGATTTTCATGCTTTTCACGTTCAAACTGACGCCCGAGCAACTCTCCGCCTGGAAGGAAAAATATAGCGGCAATGCCAAGCCTTTTATCATTACAGTTAACACCAATGATTCCTACCGGAGCGCTGTAGATGGCAAGTTTGGCTGGACTGGGGATCATCCTGAGTTCCTGACGGATCATTCCCCGTATCGGAGCTATGTCACAGCTCCCATGGCGTTGTCCAATTCAAGGGAAGATCTCCGCAAAGCGAACGAGATGCTGAAAACTCAACGCATCTCCTTTTACATGGTGGGCGTTTCGCCGGGTTTTGATGACATCGGTTGCTGGGGCTGGGGAGAGGGCCCCAGAAAAGTTGAGCGGGATGACGGTAATGTTTACCGATCACGTTGGGATATTGCGGTCAATTCCGGGTTGCCCGTCGTACTGATTCCGACTTGGAACGACTGGCAGGAAGGAACTTCGATTGAGCCTTCCGTGGAGTACGGAAATCGCTATCTTGAATTGACGCGCGATGGCATATCACATTTCAAAGGAAGACCCGCTGCGGCGGGCAACCTGATGATGCCCGTCTGGATCTACAAGATCCGGAAATCGACCTCTGATCCGCTCGCCATAGCCGCCATGAGTTCAGCTTCCAATCTCATTGCCGAGGGGAAATATGGAGAGGCAGAAGCAATTGTGAAGCCTTGGGCGGAGAGACTCAAACTGACAAACCTGCAGGTCTGGAATTCTCCGTTAATCAAATAAGACTTCACCAACTTAGGTCTCAATCGAGCTGAGTTTGGGCGACGGAAGACTAACCCTCAGCCCCCTTTGGGGAATCTATTGTTCAGGGAAGCTTGGCCCAGATTTTTTCTGCCCAGTCCACGCCATTGATGGATAGAACCGGCAGCGAAACCGGTTGCCCGTTCACTGAACGGGGGCCCGTTTCCTTGCTGGCGAGATCCAAGGAAGCTTCAAGTAAGGTTTTGGAACTTCCCTCCGTCCCCTGCGCCTTTACCTTCCAGAGAGCACCCTCGTCCGATTGCACTATGGACCAGTTCTTCGCCTGCTGTAGAAAGCTCTGGAACTCGGTGTCGGAAGCACAATGACCGGCAAGGAGAAGGATGCCGCTGCGTAGTGAGCTGACTTTGAGCTGCGTATTTGCGCCCTTATAGTGATAGGCGACAAGTCGTGCCGCACCCCACTCTTCACCATCATTCTTTAGGAAGAATGCAGGGGAAGACCCCGGGGCGGTCTCGGCCGTGAAGATACGGATGGCCATAGCACCATTTGCTTCACGGATGCCGATTACACTATTGGTGTCGACAGGAACACCATCCTTGTTCCAAGCAACTGGCTTTCCATCAACGACGAGCGAATCGGGGTGCAATGGAAGAATGACGTCGGTTGAAATCGATGAAGATGCTTCCTTCTCCAGCCCCGGAGCCAGATCAAGCAACGCAAGGACGCTGCCGTGGTCCTGCGCAACCGAAATCGGAACAGTGAGATGATGATTCTTACTGTGACCACCCGACTCCATGACGTGGATATTGCCATATGGAGAATCCAACTGATCGGGGATGACACTGATGAAGGGCAGCGGTTTCATAGAGGCCAGCGTGGCGGTAACCAAACGGTCTTGGGCACCGTTGGAATGGCTGGCGGATCCAATTGAAAAATCTGAGGTGATGTAATTGCTCCTGTCCTGGCCGGGAAGAGGTCCCCAACGCTGGAGGATCAATCGCGGTGTCTCACCTGCCAGCAAAAGCGCCTCAACTGGGGGCGTATAATCGTTCCAGAGGGCTGGGGCGAGAATTTGAACCTCATCGTTTAGATTAGAATATGCCTTTGAGAGCCTGGCGGGCAGGCCATTGAGATAATAGACATGGGTGAGATTTGAGTCGTTAGCGAGAAAGCTGTAGGTGCGGCTGTTCGGCCCACAAAGGCCTCCGGATCCGGGGAAGAAATTCGCCGCTAGTTCAGTCCAATAATAGTCGAGCACCAGTTTCGCCTCAGCTTTCACAGAAGGATCGCGGACATTGTGATATATTTCATAAAGTAGGCTTATCTGGGTCTGGCTGTAGGTAGGGCTGTCGAATTCAGCGATTCCATTGGCCCGTGTATATTTAATCCATTCTTCAAACCTTTCCTTTCCGGCGGTGACTGCCGCCGCATCTTGAAGATATTCGCCCAAGAGAATCTGATTGGATGCATTCATCAGGGCGATGTTCGTATAGGAGATCTTTTGATTGTGATTGGCGACTGCTACCAGTGCGGCATGCAGGTGTGGACGGACCTTATCAAGGAATGATTTCGGAAAACGGTCTCCATAACTGATGAAGATAGAGGACATGGCACTCGCGCTGAATTCTATCGCGTTACCGTCGTGTATCTCGGGTTTGGCCGCATTCCAGGGGACCTTGCCGAATTCCGGTGAGCTGGCATTCATATTCTGGATCGACATAAAACGCTCCAAGGCGGCCTGAGCCTTGGCAACACTTGCGTCGTTTCCATTGCCCAACAACAAGTATGCAAGAGCCGCTTGGGCGTAGTCGCGGGTGTCAGCGTTGGGCACGGGTGCTGTCAGCGATGGCTCGAATTTCACCAAGGCCTGATTGACGAACTTTTCGATGGCCCCGATCCGATGCTGACGCTCCTCCTCAGTCATCGATATCGGAGCGGCATGAACGGTCAGGGTCGCTGCGGCCAGTAGCAGTAAGACAAGCGGATAAAGCTTCATTGGACGATGGAAGGGATGCAACTCTCGAGACTAACCCGTGTTGAAAGCTAGCGAAGTGAGGCTTCTGGAAAGACGGTAAGCCTGAGGCGTGTGCTGCCGTAGGGAACCAGAGTGATCATCTCGGTGTTGCTGTCCGTTTTAAACGATCCTGATGCAGGAAGTGTAGGCGTGAAGCCCTTATCGCTCAGAGTCCAGCCCAAGACCTTCCGTGCAGGAACTTTGATCACCAAGGGGGATTGCAAGGGATCCAGCGGATAGCCATTTGCTGATGTTTCTACGACTCGCAGGTCCCCGGCATCACGGGCTGATAAAGCGTAGTTCCATGGTCCGTCGGGGGTCAGGGAGAGCGCTGGAAAATTCTTTGGATCGGATGATTTTTTCCCGTGGAGGTTGGGATAAACATCGTTGTCTACCTCCACCTTCTCGGGGACCGGGTAGGTGTAGAGGATTGGACCACGCTCAACAAAGACCCCGCCATCGGCCAGGTGCACAAGACGCGCTTCCATCGGAAAGCGTGCGATAATCTTGTCTCCGTCCGTGAAGGTGCGGCTGATGGAAACAAACTTTCCAGGGGGCAGGGCGCCAGCGAAAGGCTGTCCGTTCACCGTGATCTCAGGCTTCGAGCACCACTCGGGGATACGGAGTTGAAATGTAGTCTTGGTCGGACCGGGTGTTGAAAAATTAAAGGTAACTGTCTCGGAGAAGGGGTAGGCTGTTTCTTCGGAGACAGACAACTTTCCCGAACCATCCGGGCGGTCTATTGAAAACCGGGAAGGACCGTAGAGGGTCGCTGCAATCGATCCATCAGGCCCTCGCATCCACATCCGCAACGCATAGTTGGGCATGAAGCGGTGGACATTGCCGGCGCAGCACTCCGTTTCATGACAGGGCCAGTAGGCCATCCATGTGCCTCCGAAGGCTTGTCGCACGCTTCCCCAGTTTCTGTTTGATTTGCCGGTGGCGATCACCTGGTTGACGCTCGAGAAGTACTGCAAGTTGTGAAAATCCTTTGAAACGCATCCGGGGCCGGCGTTGAAGACGGCCCGTTCGATCCGGTCAGCCCAATGTCCATCACCGGTGGCCATCAACAGGTACCCGAGACTCCATGTGTAATCGGAGATGTCGCAGGTTTCATGGCTGACCACAGGATCCTTACCAGCTAGATACTCGTTGGAACTCGGAACCCCGTCAGGCAACAAGTGGTCGCGTTCCAGCTTATGGAAAGCGTTAACCGAGGCGTCGAGATATTCCTTCTTTCCCGTATAGGAGTAGAGGATTGCAGGGAGCTTGGCTTCCTCCATGTAGGTTACACCGTGGAGGACTACCAGTTCAGGGGATGCGCAGGAGTGCCATGGCAACTCGTCTCCCCCCTTGTTGTAGGCCTCCTCGGCAAGGTTCAGGAGAGCCTTGTCGCCAGTGAGACCATAGACCCAGAGCATTCCTTCAAGGTTCACGATGTGGCGGTGACCCTTCGTCAGATCGTCCACCGAATACGAGAGAAAATGTTTGCGGAGCGCTTCCAGCAATTTGGGGTCGTGATGAGCGAGATACTCGGCTTGCATGACCCTGAAGTAGACAGCCATGGGCCACTGGCTTGTGAAGAATGGATGGCCGAGGCGATTATTGGGAAGGGGATGTTTGAGCAGGTACTCAACCCCGTTTTGTCCAATGTTGATTAGTTTCTCGTCTCCGAGCAGGTAGCCAAGCCTGAGAATTCCGTCGGAGAGATAGGCAGTCTGTTCGTATCGCCACCATTTTTCACCGTGTGGCTGAAGAGGAATGAGGCCCGCCCAGAGGCAGGTATCGAATGGATAACTCATCACATCATGGTGGCCTGTGAGCCCGGAGTTCTGACGCGAGAGGAATTCCAGCAACCATCCCTGCGGTTTGATGTCAACGATCGGAACTTCGCGGAAAACATCATACCGTAACTGCTCCTGGGAACCAACTGAGTTGGTTTCAGCATTCGACTGAGGCGCAGCCTCCATGGATATAGCACACGCACAAAGGACAAACGTCAGGACGACTGCGCCAAATGTCATGCAGGGACGTTTTCTTTGGAAAAATTGCCGTATATAAAGATTTGTCTGGAGTCTCATTCGAAAGGCTGGGGGTTGATAAGCACGACGAGTTCGGTGATCTGACTTTGAAGTTTCTTCCCAGACCGCGATCGCCAATCAAGGAATATTATCCCAGCAGAGCAAGGGAGAGAATAAAATAACCCGCGGTGTCAAAATCGTCGAAGATATCCAATTATTTCCATGTTCACTTCACCCATTACTCATTGACTGACAGGAGCATGTTCCCACCAAAGGGTCTGCGTATAGAGTCCCCCTGACACATCTAAAAAATGGAGTCGCCCACCCCCTTTTCCAACCAGCCAAGAAGCCTTTCAGCCTCTAATCAGTGACTTGCTTGGCATCGACTAGGCCTCCCAGTCTCTTATTCCCTTATAAGCTCTCAGGAGGTGGAACACAGACCGCAATTAGATTTTGCGACGAACTGGACCTCACTAAAGATTACTCCTTCATACTCTTCGACGGAGGTCTTGTTTCAGCGAAGCTTGGACCAGATTTTTTCCGACCAATCCACGCTATTGATGGAAAGAATCGGTAGCGAAACAGGCTGCCCGTTGACATATCGAGGACCTGTTTCTCTGCGGGAGAGATCTATCGATGCTTCAAGTGAGGTTTCGGTTCCACCTACCGTTCTCCTAGCCTTTACCTTCCAAAGAGTGCCCTCGTCCGATTGCACTATGGACCAGTTCTTCGCCTGCTGTAGAAAACTTTGGAACTCGTTGTCTGACGCACAACGACCGGCAAGAAGAAGGATACCGCTGCGTAACGACCTGACTTTGAGTTGTGTAGAAGGCCCCTTGTAGTGATAGGCAACAAGTCGCGCCGCGCCCCACTTTTCACCATCATTCTTAAGGAAGAATGCAGGCGAAGTCCCCGCGGCGGCCTCAGCTGTGAAGATTCGGATGGCCATAACTGCATTTCCTTCACGGATACCGATCAAGCTGTCGACGGTAAGCGGAACTCCTCCCATAATCCATTCAACAGGCTTTCCATCAACAACAAGCGAATCGGGGTGCAATGGAAGAATGACATCGGTCGCAACTGAAGAATAGGCTTCCTTTCCGAGACCAGGAGCCAGATCCAGCAACGCAAGGACACTGCCGTGGTCCTGCACGGTCGAAATCGGGACAGTGAGATGATGAATCTTGCTGTGACCCCCCTTCTCTTTAACAGTGATCTTGCCGTAGGGGGCATCCAACTCATCTGGAATGACGCTGATGAATGGCAACGGCTTCGTAGAGGCCAGCGAGGCGGTAACCATGCGGTCTTGGGCACCGTTGGAATGACTGGCGGAACCGATCGAAAAATCTGGGGTTATGTAGTTGCTCCTGTCTTGGCCGGGAAGAGGTCCCCAACGCTGGAGGATCAGTCGAGTTGGCTCACTTGCCAACGAGAGCGCCTCGGTTGGAGGCGTATAATCGTTCCAGAGGGCCGCCGCGAGAATCTGAACCTCGTCATTTAGAAAAGCATGTTCCGTCGATATCTTGGCAGGCAGGCCATTGAGATAGTAGATTTGGCTGAGATTGACGTCGTTACCAAGAAAGCTGTAGGTGCGGCTATTAGGCCCGCAAAGGCCACCAACCCCGGAATAGAAGTTCGCCCCCAATTCCGTCCAATAATAGTCGAGCGCCAGTTTTGCCTCGGCTTTCACTAAAGGATCCCGGGCATTGTGGTAGAGATCATAGAGAAGGCTTATCTGCGTCTGGCTGTAGGTCGGGCTGTCGAATTCAGCGATTCCATTGGCCCGTGTGTATTTGATCCAGTCTTCAAACATCGCCCTTCCGGCAGAGATTGTCGCTGCATCCTGAAGATACTCACCCAGTAGAATTTGATTGGATGCCTTCATCAGGGCGATGTTGGTGTAGGAAATCCTTACATTGTGGTGGGCGATGGCTGCCAGTGATGCTTGGAGGTGAGGACGGAGCTCATCAAGGAACGACCTCGGAAAACGGTCTCCATAGATGAGCAGGAGCGGGGCCAACCCACTTGCGGTGAATTCTATTGCATTATCGTCGTGGACTTCTGGATTGACGGCAGTCCAGGGAACCTTCCCGAATTCCGGTGAACTGGCATTCATGTTCTGAACTGACATAAAACGCCCAAGGGCTATCTGTGCCTTGGCAACACTTGATTCGTCTCCATTGCCCAACAACATGTAGGCAAGAGCAGCGTGGGTATAGTCACGGGTGGAAGCACTGGGTATGGGTGCGGTCAGTGCAGGCTCGAATTTCAACAAAGCATCATGGACATATTTTTCTATGACCCCGATTCGATGCTGACGCTCTTCCTCGGTCATCGAATTGGGAGCGGCTCGAACGGTCAGAGTCGCTGCGACCAGGAGTTGTAATACAAGAAGGGAAAGTTTCATGAAAAATATCTATTTCGCGAGCATATCCATCGATATTCATTGCGACGAACGACCAACACTAGTCTGGATCGAATGGAATTGGATCTAAAAATAAGCTCTCAATAAACTAGCGTGGATTTTTTACCAGGGTGTCTGCCCCCCAATCGAACGCATAGGTATTCTCCCCAACTTTGAACAACCATGTATTGCCGTTCCGTACCAAGCTGACGGTGTCGGGAGCCTTCATCCCGTCCGACCAGGTGAATGCGATTGCGTTGCGCCATTCCCTTCCCTGATTTTCAAGAGTTAAGCAGAATTTACTCGTCGTTTTGTCGGTATGACGGTCATGGAGACTGAAGGGTCCGCCTGTTGAAGTCACATTTTCGAGGGTCAGCGGATGAATGAGCAGCAGAGCCTTCTCTCCACTCACCAGATATGATCCGTCAGGTTGCTTGGCTCCCTTCGAGGAATCGGCCTCGCAATGGAAAAGGAGCTTGTACTTGTCGTCGCTGTCCGAGGCGATGTCATCGAGGACAATGAGCGTGTTGGGCTTGATGAAGAGAAGGTGTCGGATGTATTTCTTCAGACCGAAATAGCTCGGAGTGGCATCCCCTGTCATCTGGTCGAGGTCGGGAGTAGAGAGGATTTTGAGCATCTTCGGATGAAGTCTCTTCGTGATGAGTGGCATAGAATCCCAGAAACCAGCCTTTTCAGTCTGATCAAGCTGCCCCTTGCCGTTCACGATGAGGGTGTTCTCGTAATCAGCCATGCGCCGCGTATATCCGGGATAAGAAACAAGCCACTCACCTGCTCCAAAAATGGAGAAAGCGTTGGCATTGGGATGAGAATGCCCGCCGCCAAGGTCTTCGGTAGCTGAATCAACGCCCTTGTGACCGTAATAAGGTCCGCAAATGAAGGTCACCATCGATTCGTTCCCAGACCAATCACTCCTGGCCGAAACTAGACCCGTGTTCCCGAACCAGTGTAGGGTCGGGAGGCCGGAGGGAGAGAGGGGAGGGATCGAATCATCGTAACGTAGCAGGTTGAAAAAGGAGTCCCCGCTTTCATGTTTTCCCTCGTCGATCGCGTCTGCGAGCCATTGGGCATAACCGTTGCGAGTTTCCTTGGCAATACCCCGAAGCAGATCGTCCGGACCATACCAGTTATATCGCGGACAGTCTCCGATATCGACATTCATCCAGAACGTGCTTGGAACCGATTGAACCCGTTGCTTGGAATGCCAGCTGTTCCGGGGAGTTGTCATGTACAGCTGGTAGAGCCCGTTATTATACCACCACTTGTCACGGTAAAAATTGACCCCTAAGAGGTCCTTGGCCACATCGGCATAGCGCATGAGAAACTGATTTCCATACTGGCCATAACCGACTCCCTCAATGGTTACACCATCGTCTCCCTGAACATCTTCCATTCGCTGAATCTCGTGGGTGACGTAGTCGGTCAACTCTGCCGCCTTGCCTGTTGTATCATCAGAGGCCAGCGCGCAAAGGCCGATGCTTGCCACACGAATCTGCCATTGGTTGCTAAGCATTGATCGGAAATGGGTTTTTTCCATCCAATCCTTCTGGAGGAAACCCCATTTGAGCAGCAGTTTGCCGGTTGCCTCCCGTTCCTCTGGACTTAGATCCTGCCAGCACCAGTCATAATAGAGAGCCATCCCGCACAACAGGTTGTCGGCCCCGAATGAGTCGAACCACGAATCCGGTGCCTCGCTCCAAAATCGGACTAGAAGTCTTGCCTTCTCCAGAAAAGCAGGCTCCCCGCTCAACCGATAAGCCGCCACTAAGATGAAGAGTCCTTCCTCTGCCCCACGTTCGTCCATGCTCTTCGCTGCCATCGACTCAAAAGTAACCCCTTTCTTCACCGGTCTGATGTCATCGGCCGACTTTTTGAAACGCTTCCACATCTCCGTGTAGCGGGGATTGGAATCGATGAGTTTTTTTATCCCTTCAATCCTTCTTTCATCGGCGAAAAGTCGAGGGTGCACTCCGACAAGGCGTTTTGGCAGTTCGTAGTGCGAGCTTTCTTTGACTTGATAGTCGGTTTTTTCAATCTCTGCGGAAACAGGACTGGGTGACACCTTGGGCGCTACCGTAGGCGTAGGAATGTCGCCCTCCTTCTTCGCCTGCAGCGCCATCAGGTGAGCGGCCAGCTCTCTAAGATTTGTCTGATTCTCAGGGATCCGGGCAGTATTAGAGTTAAATCCAACAGTGATGTGATCGGTAGTGATATCAATCAACTGGACTATGGCTCCTGCAGGGCGTTTCACCGATCCCCCGAGTTTACCATCAAAAAGCAATGGGAACTCCACGGCAGCCGTCGTGACAACTTCCTTTGGCCAACTCTCTTTATGTTGAAGAAGCCAACCGATAGGATCCGCTGAGTTTAGAGGGACAGGGCAGGGCGTTGACTTGATCGGCTCGCTCTTGGCTGGAACCTGAGCGAGCACCAGAAGCATTAGGACACTTCTGGAAAGTCTGCAAAAAATATGTTTCACATTGGCCAAGAGAGAGATTTCTTTTCTTCGATACTCAATAACAAGTTATTAAGTGAGGGAACACTGCCCCACCCTCAATTTCAACTGGTTTACCTCTGACATGACCCTATTGATTTAAGTCAGGTTGAGTCGGCAGGACTCACTGCCACTGATAAAATGAGGTCGTTAAAAAAATGTCGCCACGGGCTGCCGATGTTTCAATTCGACGAAGTTGCTTGCCTGTTGGTCGCTATTGAATATCCAGCTTGCTATAAGCTGTACTTATAACTTATTGTCTTTTTTATAAAGACAATGAAATTCAAATTAATATCAATAATTGGTGTGTTTATTTCAGTATGTTCACCGCCACATGTGATCGCTTATGGGAAAGTCGACAGCAATCCACAGCAGCAAAACATAGATGTTTGTACAAATAACCCTCAAGCTCAAGTAACTCCAAGTCATACTAATATTCAAGATTCCAAAACCTGCGAAACTCCCATCTTATCCCCCGCGATCACCTCACCTCTCTATGGAGATTTGACATTAAAATTTATGAATCAGTATATTACGCGTGGAATTACTGTACAAAGTGAAGGGGTTACAGTTCAGCCTGTTTTGAAAGCTAACGTGCATCTATATGATTCAGATGGATTCATTAACGATTTATCGCTGCTTACTGAGTTTTGGAACGATATTAGCTCAAATACAAAGGTTTCAGGCCCACCCACATCGGCTCCCTACTGGACCGAAACTTATTTGAGGGCGGGGTTATCTCTTGGATTCGCAAAATATCTTACTTTTTCCACTGTATTTACCCAGTTTCTTACGCCTTCGGACGGCTACCGCGAAGGACGATACATAAACAATGTGATTTCTTTCAACGACGTCGGTCTTTTCAGCCGCAATTTTTCCCTGAAACCGCAGTTCGCATTTCTCTATGAATTACCGGATTCTGGCCAGGCCGGCTTGCAACCACATGCGTGGTATTTTGAACCTTGCCTTACTCCCAATTACAACCTCCCTTCTGCATCCGGACATCCAATAAATTTAGCCGTTCCAATCAAGCTCGGGCTGGGCAAGCAATTTTACAATGGAACCCCCTATGGATTCTTAGCATTTGGTCCTCAGATTACAGTTCCATTAAGTGCTGTACCCACTTCTTATGGAAAATGGAACCTCATCGCGGCGTACACTTACTACAACTTGGGAAGTACTACAGCCTCCATCGCAGACGGAAAGCGTAACAACCAGAACCTGTTTACTGGGGCAATCAGCATCACTTTTTAAGGTGCTACTTGTTGTTAACACCGGCTTGAGTCATTACGATAGCCTAACTTCTTGTCATTAGTGCTATCAATCCACCCGGATCAAAAGTCCAGGGAACCAGTGGCATCAATCACTAGATGTCGCGTGATCGATCAGAAAGCATGTGGGCCCTGAGCATTAAGAATACGAGAAGAAGAAAAGAAGCGGAAAAGCTAATCCAGAGATATGACAACACGACTTTTTCGATTAAATGTTTCATGAGAGGTGTTTTAGGCAAAAACGGGGGAACTTAATGCCATAAGTTTAGCTAATTGGAAATTTATTTTTTTATAAAATAAGAAAGAGTTTTTTGGCACTTTGTTCCGATCAATCAAGCTGAGCGATCAAAAAACCCTGAGTTCAGATCATTTATGAAAGCACAAGGCTCAACTCAACCACATCACCGAGAGCTCTTGTTTGTCAGTAAAATATTGTCAAGGTATACGGTGCTGTTGCCAGCTCCCATGCTGCTGAAAGCCATCCAATTAAGGTAATTCCACTCCGAGGAACGGTATTTTATCCCCGAAAATTGTTGGGCTGGCGCGCCCTCCCAAGCGACTGTGAGATCGAATGTGCCGTTGGCTTGTTCTCCGACTCCTACTTCTACATCCACATGAATCCAGTGATCCCAAGGGATCAAAATGGGCTTCAAGCCTAGCGATGTCAGCTTCCCCTGCTTGAAAAGAAGGTATGGGCCGCCCACGATACTTTGTCCCTTCCTACTTCGGTCCTCCATATTGAGGCTCAACTGCCCATCGCGCTGAAGCTTCGTGTCAAAACTCAGGTGGGTATGACCATGCCGGTGTTCCGGGGAATAGAGCAGCATCGGTTGCCAATCCTTCAACCCCGGCTTTTCCTTGACCATTTTGAGGCATCGTACACCGGAAGGGGATGGTTCAGCGACGACCGAAACTCGCATCCCATTCTGATCTGATTTCCAGTCAGGTTCAATTTTGCCGACGATGGGCGGGGCGCCGATTGGGATGGATTCAAAGTCTTCGTGTAGGGTCAATGGGGTAAACTCCGGAAGCGGAGCAATTGCTTGAAGCGGAGGAGGGGTAAAATTGCTTGCGAGAGTCAGCCATGCAGAATCTCCCTGCACCCCGGCTTGCGAGTAATCGAATGGAACAAAGCCAACCTTCAACGCAGGACTCCCCTGCCTGAGCCTGAAGTCGAACTTTTCTGGATCCACGAACAGCGGGTCCGCGACTACGGAACCCTGATCCTTGCCCAGAGCCTGCCATTTGGCTAGGGACATCCCAAGAAAGCTCACCTCCTTCGTGGAGGAATCCCAGTAAAGGTTATTTGATGTCTTCATGCCCGGCAAACGCCAGCCCTCTTGAAGGGCGTCACCACGGTTGAACCAAACGATGTTCCGGGTAAAAGTTGCGGAGTTATCTTTGATGTTGGCACTTCCCACAACGTGATCGGCATTCATCGCAAAAATATTATTCTCAATGGTTTCGTCCTTTCCGTAGTGCATGAAGTAACCGCAACTCTCCGTCCGGTAGGTGAGATTATTCGCGATGTGAATGCCGGAACTACCCTCGTCGTTGTAGATGCCGTGGCCACCATAAGTTTGGCAGGTAACATCGTGGATGACATTGCCGATGATCTCGGTGCCCTGTGATTGTCCTAGTGTGTAGATCCCGGCCAGATCGCTTAGGACATTCTCCCCAATCCAACCGATGCGGTTGAACTCAACCCGATTCCTCTTCGCCAAAGATGGAGCAAAACCCCAGGTCCAACCGACAGAGATTGCAATGTAGTAAAAGTCAGCAATGTCGTTATGGCTGAAGAATGAGTCTGAGCAATGATGACTGAGGATGGCACTGCCGCTTGGATGAACACGACCTCCGGACCGGATGATATTGTTATCCACGGTGAAATGGGACGATTGCTCCCAATCCGCCGACATCTTGTTTCCCTCTGTGCCTCCCAAATGGATGCCGCCGGCACCAAGATCGTGAAGATAGCAATGCCGTACCATACATTCGCTGCACCCGTTCCGGAGATGCATCGCGTATCCGCCCACATGTGCAATTTCACAATCTTCAAAGTCAATGCTACGGACCCCGTCGCCAATGATCGACGCCGGCACAACAGAGGCGCTCTGCTGGCAGGGCATGCCATCCGCCGGAGTGGGACATTCGGCATGCTGGAAGGAAAGTCCGCGAAACGTGATGTTCTCAACAAACTTTCTGCCTTTCGGATCGCCAGAGAGAATTAGAAATTGCTCCAGGCGAGGCGCAAAAACTTCCGCGACTGTCATGTCCTCTCCAGGCAACGGCTTGTATAAAAGAGTGCCGTCACGGTTCAGAAACCACTCACCTGGAGAGTCGAGTGCTGAGCTGCAATTTTCAACAACGTAACGGGTGCCACGCTCAAAGAAGCTGTGTTGCCCCTCATGCGGGGTGCCGGTCAGCGTGACGAGCCTCGACTTTGGATCTACGGACGCCACCCGCACCTTGGTTGAGATCCAGTTGTTCCAAAGCACGGTGAGTGTGACGTCGTTCAAGGCTGTCCCGCTGAGACCAGAAAAGTCCTTTATGTCCGAGTCGTGCAGGGCGTGAAAACCGCAATGTGAAAAGTCCTTAAGTTTCCCCGTTTTTGGATCGGCGCCCATGCCTCCATTGAGATCCATATAGTAATAACCTTCCTTGGGATTTCTTGCGCGGGTGGCACGGCGTCCGTTGACAAAAAGTTGCTCGAAATACCATTGACCGGACTTCACCTCCGGCAGATCAGCGGCCCAAAGTCCCTCGGAGACTTCATGCCATCCAGTGATCCGCCTGCCTGCTGTAATAAGCGGGTGAGTTCCATCACCGGAATAGACAATCGGTGCTTCCTCTGTACCTGAATCCTCCGGTGTCAGGACAAACGGTTTGTCCAGTGAGTAGCGACCGGCTCCGACATGAACGGTTACGCCGCCGGCAGGCAATCCAGAGCTCTTCTTTAATCTCAAGGCATCACGCGCTTTCTCTAGGGTGGCGAATGGATGCTCTTTAGTTCCGGTTGCTTCGTCACTTCCGCCCGGGGCAATATAGAGATCAGCCGCATATACGACCGTCATCGGAAAAAACAGTGCGGCGAGAAGAAGTTGGCGTTTCAGTGTTTTTCTAATGCCCGATAACCTGAGGCCAACGGTCAGAGCCGAAGGCGTGACAGACCTTGTTGGAGTAAAGGCTGTCACATGCTTTAATTCTTCATATTCTTCTGCTTCACGACCTTCAGAGCCAAGGGGAGGAGATCGGGCTTGTCCTTTCTCACCCCATAATAGCAGAGGGCGAGGGCAACCTCTACGGTATTAACCTTCTTGATATGTCCCATGTAGGTTTCCTGCCCTTTACCGGTGCGGGTGTTATGGGAAACATCGATCATCCCGTTGGAGGGGTCAATTTGCGCGAGTTCCCACGTCATAGAATGATCAACCGCCGTCTCCAGTTCGGCATTCTCAAGATGGGCTAGGATTATCTGGGCCTCAAGGAGGCTGACCGCGTTGTAGCTGGTATCAGGCCCCCCATTTTCAACAAAGATTCCATCCTGATTCTGTCCCTTTAAGGCCGCCGAAAGAAGAGTCTTGCCCTGTTCCATCAGCTTGTCGTTCCCGAGGAGTATCCCTCCGAGAATGAATGCCTTCGCTGCAATAAAAACACGGTTGGTCGCCTTGGTGTGGACCCTGATAAGTTCGTTCAGATCTCTCCCAGTAAAGTCATAGGACTTTTGTATCTTCGGCTTGAGTGCCTCGATCCGATCGTGGAATTGCGCCGCAAACGGAGACTCTTGAACGACCAACAGGGCATGAGAGAGTTCGTTTAGCCAGAAAAACGACGTCGTGATCCGGCCCATGGTATTGACCTTTGGATCCTGTGGATTTGGGTTACTCAGAAACCCGCCGTCAGGAAGTTGCTGTGCATAGGTGGCATCGATTGCACGCCAGGCATCTTCAGCAGCAACTGAGTTATTGGCCACAACAGCCGAGATCAGATACCACATCCCTCCGCGTTGCATCCCGGCCTCGTACCAGTGGCCCTTGTTGTCACCAATATTTCCATCCTTGTCGGGACCCCCTCTCCTGAGAATCTCGGGAGGGAATGACTTCAGCAACTCGTACTCGGAGGGACGTTGAGTCGATGTTCTCAGCGCAGGTGCATCGGCAGAGAATGCAAATTGATTGAGTAAACCGCAGAGCAGCAGGAGGACGATCGAGAGGGGGGGTGTTTTCATAAATGGATTGTTGTACGTCACTATTCCTCACGCGGGTATTATTAAACCCGCCTCAGAATGCTCCGCAGGATGATCCTTGGATACCATCGCGATACTGACCAAATAAACCTCATCTTCTATCCTATCAAGAGCCTTTCACCGACGGCTCAAGAAACTGCCCGTTGAAGCCGATTCTATCGCCTACTCCGCTTATTTCAGACGCTCGGCAGAGTTACCACGTGAAGCCGAGCAAGCATGAGAGAATGTCTTTGTAGAATTTCCTAGAAACTGACCTATGTATTCTTGATGACGTGACGTTGCCATTCTACAGCGTCATCCTGATGTATGGTTTTTTTGAACCAAGTACTTCAAAGGGAACACCGAACTGATCGCCCCATAGTCTGGCTATTTTCAACTCCCCTTCCCTATCGGCATCATCAAGCAGTATCGTACAGCCAGCTTTCAGTCGTCCCTTCATGACAGGGACAAGTCCATACCTTCCGCCCTTGGTAATACCGGGAGGACCATCACAGATGACTAGGGAAAAGTCATCCGGCATCTGTTCAAGAGGGAGATCATACCAGCAATAATCGCCATAATCCTTCAAGGGTGTTGTGCGCAGATTCACCGAACTAATATCGAACCTCGCCAAATACTTCCGCACCCTTGCAGTCCACTCGGGCGTGTGCTCAAAAACCCAGTGAACGCGACCTCGTTTTTTCGCGACAGCCCCCACTACAACGGTGGACAAGCCCGAACCGCATTCCAATATAGGCCCATCCGAGGAAAGCGTATGATCTATACAGGCAGCAAGGTATTCATCCAGAGCACTCCAACCATAGTTTCCCCAACCGTATATCAAGTCAGCAAGAACTGGATTTCCAGGATGACTGCAGGCAGCCGGATCTTTCACTAGCCTCTTCATGGCAAGTCCGAAAACGAAGTGGCGGTGGACGGTTCTGAACCAAACCCGGATTCGCCAGGGCAAACAACCTACTAAGATGCCGCGCAGCTTGTTCAGTTTCTTAGCGGAAGGTTCCCGGCATCAGTCTGACGGCTTTCTTGTAAGCTGTTTTTGCTCCAACGAAGTCGCCCTTTGCTCTCTTTGCCTGAGAGAGACAGTAGTAGGCGACGGCTGCTTCGTTGTTCGCAGTGGCACCCGAGGAATGCAATGAAAGCCGGACTGCGGTGTCGAAATCAACTATCGCGCCGTCGTAATCGTGTAACCCCTGTCTGGCATTTCCGCGGTTGATATAAAAACAGGGGTCGTTCCGTTTTAACCCGATAGCTTTGGTGAGATCCGCTATGGCTCCATTTAGATCCTTCCGGTTGCGCTTAAAGACGGCGCGACTCGCATAGGCATCGGCGTCATTGGGGTTTGCCTTGATTGCCTTGTTGCAACGAGCGATTCCGGACTGCGCGACACAACCGGATTGCGCGACAGCAGTAACTCCAACCAGAATTACAAGAAGGAAGTGAAGGTGCTTTTTCATGGGTCTTCCAGCATGTCCAAGCTGGGCAACGATTCGGATTATGGCAGATTGCCCCAAGTCCTTCCAGTATGGGAATGGCAACACCCCCCTCCTTCTCCTTGCCATTCCGTCTGAACAGGGAGTAAGGCTGTTACATGAAGACCATTATCGCCATATCGATTACCTCCCTCTTCCTGACCTCGGCTTATGCGGATAATTACGGAGGCTCCGTGTTGCCCGATCACAGCAAATTAGAGGAATTGTCTTTCTGGATGAAGGGGATTGTCGTCGAAACCGTAAAAGAGGGCACGATCATGAAACACAAGGGAGCTGAGCCCGTTCTGATCAGGGGACTACACGGTCAAGCTGATGGCAGTCAGATTAAAGTTTATTGCCACTGGGATCATAGATTCTACCATGACCCAGCTAAACATTTGGAAATGGCTACGCTGATAATGGATAAGCCCTAGTTGGGGACTTTCTGTTTATCACTGTTAAATTCATAGAAAGCCTATCTGGCTTTCTTTTAAGAGACTGCCCAGCCATCTCGCCCGCCTAGTCGCTATTCATCCCCTGAGTAAGCAGATTCCACCTACCAAGGATTTCTTCTAATAGACAACCGCCACCCGCAAGTTCATGAAAAAAACTGTCTGGAAACTATGTATCTTCACCCTGCTGACCATGACCTGCGACCTGTCGCTGAGAGCTCAGTCTCCCCAGAACCCGACCAACAACGAAGTACTGAAAGCGCAGACCGTGGCGGCTGCTGAAAAAAAAGCCGCACATGACGCTGCTGTAGCGGAAAAATACAAGGAGTGGGTGTCCACGCTGCCGCCCGAACGACAGGCCTGGGAAAAGGTGCTGCAGGAGAATCTCGGCAGCTTCTACCTCCCCGCCCACGAAGCGGATAAACTCGCTGGAAAATCAAATGCTTGGGACTACGTCCAAGACGACCCCAAGTTGCCCCGTATCTTGTTGATTGGTGATTCGGTTTCCCGCGGTTACACTGATGCGACTCGTCGCGCTTTGGCTGGGATCGTCAACGTACACAGAGCGCCTGCAAATTGCGGCGGCACTTCATATGCCGTTAAAAAAATAGACGTTTGGCTAGGAGATGGAAAATGGGATGTCATTCACTTTAACTTCGGACTTCATGACGGCGATACGCCTGTTGCAGAATATTCTTCCCGACTGGAATCCCTGATCAAGCGGATGCAGCAAACCGGAGCGAAGTTGGTCTGGGCGAGTACGACGCCAAGACCCGACGATCCCAAGCATGGGGCAAAAGCCTCTTCAGTCATCGAAAGGAATGAGGCGGCTGCAGAAATCATGAAGAAGTATAACGTCGCAATTGACGACCTCTTTACCGCCATAAGCCCCAAAGTTGGCGAATATCAAAACCCGCCACCCGATGTGCACTTTAAACCGGCAGGATACGAATTTTTGGGGCAGCAAGTCGCCAACTCCATTAGCGCCGCTTTAAAAGGCGGAAACAAGCCACCACCAACCGGAACAGGTATTCAGCTTTAGGCATTCTTGGTCCCGTGCTATGCGACGACTCTGCTCTGGATTGGGACACCCCCCGCTCCATTCAGAAGAACGCTTTTGAAGTGAGTCAAAACTTGGGGACAGTATATATTCTAGGCTTTGGAACTGGTTAAATAAGCAGGTTCAGGAAACAAACGTAGATTGTCTTTGACCGGGTCGTATATCGCATTTGGATCAAAGCAGGGACGTTCGGCATTGCGATGATTAACGTCCCTCCTGTAGGCGGCTTTATCGACCGGATTCGGACGATCTTCGCTTTTCACCAGACCAATCTCATCGAATGGAATCGGATCAAAACCAGGCATTACTTTGAATCCAGGCCTGAACGCAAAATTCTCGGACTCTAGGTCCACAAAATCCGAACGTTGCAGCGTCACCATTGGTTCTGGTTTCACCATGCCGTCGGGCACTTTGGATAAGAAGAATTTCTCACCCGTTGTTCCAATCTCATAGTTTTTAACCAACTCATTGAGGATAGGTGCATAAGGATTTGTCTCCATCGCCAGGGCAAACTTTGGATACTTGATCCAAGGGATTTTCTTCCATCCTTCAGGGCCGACAACCTGCTCAGTCCGCCACCAATAATCTTCCTTGTCTCCATGCTTAAGCCTCCCGGAATCATACAATTTTTTCTTTTCCGGCATTTTTTCCATGACCACCGCATCTGTCATAATGTCGATATAGCAATCGATAAAAACGTTGTTGTTTACCGTCTGAGACGCACCGCCTCCTAGCTTCACCGATCGGCATCCGGCTTTGTAAAAAATGTTGCCGGTTGTGGTTTGGCCCTGGTTCAGGTCGTCATGATAAAACCCGGCAACCGCATGAATCTGCGGCAGATTGTAGATATCATGTACAAAGTTGTTTTTAAGCACATCGCCATGGGCCCACCAGACGCCACCGGTATATGTCGCGCCCCAGTCGCCAAGCATACTCATCACCTCGTAGAACTCGTTGAATGCTATCAATACATCATTGCCACCCCAAGCCAGCGCGCTGCCGGGCATATCGTGAATCAGGTTGTGAGTGAACTTCCAGCCAACGCCCGTCATATGACAGCCCCTCATGGCCCTGCAATGCCAGATGTGATTGTTATCCACTTCAAATCCGTCGGAATCCAGAAGGTGAGCGGGATCTGTCGGACGTTTGGTTAGGTCTCGCAAGTCAGTGCCTGCAATTGAAAGCGGAGTATTCACGTCGTGAATATCGCAGCTGAGAATCCGGTGCAATTTTCCACCGTTAAACGACAAGGCGGTTCCGGACAAATTGTGCGCCAAGCACCCGACCACCACCACGTCTTTTCCTCCCTCAACCGAAACAGCGGATTTTGCCTCCTCAAATGCCAATCCCTGAAGACGAAGATGTTCCGTATCATTAATTTCAAAGAGAGCATTGCTCCCAGCCACTCCCACCCATGCCCGATCATTCAGTGGCCAGAGATATAGTGTCTGCTTTGCCGAGTCCCAAAACCATTCGCCGGGTTCATCCAGTTCGCTCAGCAATCCAACTAGACGTATGCGGCGAGGGAGTTTCTCACCGGACCCGATCCCGTAACCCGAAGGTTTGAGGAGTTTCACTTTATCGCCATCGCTTTGGGCGAGCGGGTTAGATTCAAAATACCAATCCTGACTAAAAAAACCTTCCGCCTTGGGACTGCCAATCCGTGAGGCTAGCTCTCCCTGCCAGTCACCTTGGTGAGGCTCCCGAAAATTGAACTCACCGCCCACCGGATGCTCGAACGAGCCACTGATCTTCTCTCCATTCTCCCGCATCGATTTGTCGCTCACACCATGATCGAATATCTTTTTTATGTGCGCAAATCCCCTGTTGGGCCAGCAAGCCAGTGGCAGCGAATAGCCCTCCGATTGGATCAACGCACTGTTTCCCGCTTTGCTTAGCATCTCGCCCGCTTTTGTTTTGGCTAACACGACAGCCTTGATGTGCGGAGCGGCAATCTTCTGGAAAAAATGAATGCGAGAATCGTCCGTGGGCGATTTAAATGCCTCGGCTGGAATCACTGAGGCTGAAGTCAACACAGCTTTGCCGGGATGCACTGCGCGGATGGTCAGAGGCGCCCCTTCGCTTCCAGACAATGCCCGATCCAGTTTGAGTGATTGATGAAATGGATAAGTACCGTCCTCCAACCAGATCGTCACACCGCTCCCACTGCCGGCATGTCGAACCGCCTCCAATGCATCCTGTAAACCAAGAAATGGATCCATCCTTGTCCCCGAACCGGAGGCTTTCCCTTGTGGAGACACCCAAAACTCCGCGCCGTTAACAGAGCAAAAGGTAGCCAGTATCGCAATCATGCAGGCAACCCGATAATTTAGTTTCATAGAAGATATTCCTTTTGACTCAGCGTCCTCAGCGCTTGGAGTCTGCAATGTGTAATATTGTCGCGATTGAGATCTCGACCTAGGAGAGATGTGTTTCGGAAACTTTTTACACCTTGATAAAAATCCGACTGCGGTAGAGGAAATAAAGCAAGCTCCAGAGAAATAACGCGGTGCAAAGGTTGAGCAGAAAGCTCTCGGCTGATCCAAAGTGAGAGCATAAGCCGCCAAACAGATGTTTGGTGATCTCGGAAAAGTGGAAAAGCGGTTCAACCATGTAGGCAACGATTGCATTTGCACCGATCACCTGCAAAGGAAATGCCCATCGCTTGAATCCCAGTACGTCGATGATGCCATAGAACAAAGCCAGCAAAAGCAGACTCCAGCCGCCAGCCCACAGCACCATCGAACTGGTCCACAGATGTTTGATGTTCGGCAGGACGAAACTGAAGGCCCAACCCAATGCCAAGCTTACCAAACCTGCCCCAACAAGGATGCAAATTTTGCGCGAACCGACGAACGACGACCGGAGCAACTGCCCGGCGAACACACCCATCAGCACCGTGGCGCCAAACCCGAGGCTGGGGAGGATCCAAGCGTACGGTTTCCCATCATGATGGGTGCCCAATACGGCGTGGTCTATCCAAGAGGCCAGATTGCCCTCCGATGAGAAATTGCCAGCCACTCCACCGGGCGTCGGCACGAAAACCATCACCAGACCATAAACAGTCAACAAGGCAGCAAAAACCAATACCTGCCATCGAGGGCTGCGTAGCTCAACCATTACAACCGTTGCAATGAAATAGCCGGAAGCAATGGCTTGGAGTGTATTCGAATAGAATTTGAAATCGTCGAACCGATAATGAAGCAAATTGCCCTGACAAATCATGCCGAGAATCCATAACAACCCTACTCGCCGAAGAGCCCTGTAATAGATCGGTCTCCGGCCCTCACCAGCCTCCAGCCTAGGATAGAGAGAGAAGGGCATGGCCGCGCCAACGATGAACAGAAAGAGCGGCATGATTACGTCCCATGCCGTAAAGCCCCCCCAGTGATGTTCAAGCTGGTAGGCGATGCTCGCGGGCATATATCCGAATATGAGAACGACTAAGCTTGAGATAAGACGATGACCCACCTCCGGTCCCATGATCCAGAACATGTCGAAACCGCGAAGAGCATCGATTGAGACAACCCGCTCTTGAAGCTTTGGTTTGGTATTACAGTCGGGTGTATACACTTGAACGCTTGTCGGAGGTATAGATATTCAAGCCCATGGTAGCGGGTAAACCAATTCTATCGGGATAGGTAAATCATTACCGCTCGCTACATTACAATCCAGCAGTCGACAAACGCTTGGTGGAGCCATGGGGATTCGAACCCCAGACCTCCTCAATGCCATTGAGGCGCTCTACCAACTGAGCTATGACCCCAAGCGTTGCGCCAATAATTGCCGGAGTTCGGCAAGGATAGCGGGGGGATAAAGTAAGATGAATCACGTTGCTGGGCAACATGATTTCACGATAATGGAGTAGTTTCCGGCAATATAAGTGGTTTCTCTTTTATAACACTGCTGCCAATTTTCTGAATCATGGTTTGACACAGGATCACCTTCTCGACATTCTCTCCGACCCTATCTTTTAAGAATTTTACGACATGAAGCGCACCTATCAACCCTCTAAACGCACGCGCAAACGCCAGTTTGGCTTCCGTGCCCGCATGAAGACCAAGGGAGGTCGTGCTCTTCTGAGCCGTCGACGTCAGCGTGGTCGCAAACGCCTCTTGCCAAAGGGGGTCGAGATCCATTACGCCCGCCACACCGAGGCCTAAGGGACTGGGACTTCCGCGTTCTTCGCGGCTTCGTTCCGGTTACCAGCATTCGAGAGTCAGGGAATCAGGGATACAAGCCCATGGGACCCATTTTCGGATGGCCTGTCTTGAAAATCAGGACTCCTCGACACAGGGAGCCGCTGTTGTTTCCCGCCGCGTTGGATCTGCAGTTGTGCGCAATCGGATTAAGCGCCGTCTCCGCGAGATTTTCCGGCACCAGCTTCCTTTCTTGAAGCCTGGATTGTGGCTTGTGGTCACCGCAAAAGTTCCCGCTGCATCAGCAACATGGGAAACACTCCACTCGGAATGGTTGCGTCTTGGGAGACGTCTCTCTATTTTTTCCGACTCCTAGTCACACTTATCCAATGGCGCTTATTCTCCGTATTCCGATTCACCTCTACAGGTGGCTGATCTCGCCTTTCTTGCACGCGCTTTGCGGGGGAAGCAGTTGCCGGTTCCATCCGAGTTGCTCGGCTTATGCGCTGGAGGCCCTGAAGTCTCACGGAGCCTCGGGTGGGATGATCCTTGCACTTCGCAGGATCATGCGCTGCCATCCGTGGGGTGGTGGAGGCCTTGATCCCGTGCCGGAACCGAAACACCCGTCCGTTAAACCTCAAGAGTCCCGCACCGCCTCATCTCCAGTCTGTTCAACTATTCTTCTTTCCTGAGTCCTAGGCTTTTCCAGCATTCCACTTATCCTTTTCTTTTATGTTTGACCGCACCACATGGATAGCCATCTCCGTCTCCGTCGCCGGACTTGTCGGTTGGCAGTACTACTACAACAAGACATACGGGCCCTATATAGCACAGCAGGCCGAACTGCAGCGAGCGGCCAAAATGAAGTCGGCGGCAGCCAAGGCCACCCCCACTCCGACCTCGGGCGCCACCATCATCCCAGCCACCGCACTCGCAGAGAGTGTTTCTACTACGGCAACTACGGTAGCATCGACAGCATCCGTCATTCCTGAGTTCACGGCCAGACGCGAAACCCTCGATACGAGCCGCGCCGAGTATCTCTTTGCTAACAACACCGGCGGCATCGAGGCAGTGACTCTCTTTCTCCACCTCGGAGCCAACGAACACAGCCTCTTCCTTAACAAGGACTCGGGACTCCCGATCGGTGCGCTCTGCGATACGAACGGAAGCGTGATCGGAGGATTCACAATGGATGCTGACAAGAAGAATGGCCTTACCCGTTTTTCCCTCACCTCCCCGTCCGGTCTTTCCATCACAAAAAGCTTCACCCTGCCAGAAACGGTCGGATCACCAGAGGAGTATCTGGTCAAGATGGACATCGTCTTCCACAACACGGGATCCTCCCCCCTTTCCCTTCCTGGATTCTCTGTCTCGGCCGGAGGCGAAGCCCCGGTACATATCAAGGATCTTCCGACCTATACCTGTTTTGACTGGTACCGGGATGGCAAGATGACTCCGGTCAATGTCACATGGTTCAATGCTTCCTCAATCCCAATCATCGGCATCCAGATCCATCCTGAACACGATCTCTACAGCCAGCAGGATACAGGTGTCCAGTGGGTGGCAGTAACCAGCCAATATTTCACAACCATCATCACGCCGGCAAAGGATCAGCTCGGAAATGGTGTGTGGGCACGACGTTTCCAAGCGCTGAATACCTCCGGTACTTCAAGCGGAAGCACGGTTTATGGCATTACCGGCGGTATCGGAACGGGACCCATCACACTCGCCCCGGGCCAGAGTATAACGCGCAGCTACACGATCTATGCCGGACCGAAGGACTTCAACGCGTTGGGCAAACTGGGAGCCGAGCAACAGAAGGTGATGAACTTCGGAATGTTCCATCTGGTCTCAGAAACGCTCCTTTGGGCCATGAACTCCCTTCAGCGGGTAGTCGGCAGCTTCGCAGCAGCAATCATCATCCTCACCATCCTAATAAAGCTGGCGCTCTGGCCCCTTCAGAACAAGGCCACCGCCTCCATGAAACGGATGCAGCTTCTCTCGCCGAAGATGACCGAGCTTAGGGAAAAATATAAGGATGACCCGACCAAGATGAATGAGGAGTTAATGAAGCTCTACAAGCAGTACGGGGTGAATCCCTTCGGTGGATGTCTCCCCATGCTTGTCCAGATTCCGATTTTCTTCGGCTTCTATTCGATGCTCGGCAGCGCAATTGAACTTCGCAACAGCCATTTCCTCTGGATCCACGACCTCTCGCAACCGGACACGCTCACCTTCGTTTTGGGATTCCCCATCAATCTGCTGCCAATAATCATGGCGGGAACGATGGTCTGGCAAATGGCTATCTCGCCCAAAAGCGGCGACGCCACTCAGCAGCGGATGATGTATTTCATGCCGGTGATTTTCCTCACATTCTGCTATAATTATGCTTCGGGCCTTGCGCTCTATTGGACTACACAGAACATATTCTCCATCGTACAACTCTACTGGACCCGCAACCAACCGCTTCCCACCCTCGAAAAGGTTTCGACCAAAGCCAAGGGGAAGGGATCAGGAGGGGGGCCCAACCGCAAACGCTGAGACAACCATCACACCCCTACCCGAGCAATGAACCAGTCCCCTAAAGAAATTCTGGACACCATTCTCGGGAATCTCGGCTTCCTTGTAGAGATCGAGGAACAGGACCGTGAAGGCCACCTAATCCTTCAGATCAGGACCAGCGAGCCGGATCGTCTGATCGGTCGCCGCGAAAAGACGCTGGAAAGCATCCAGTACCTTGTGAACCGGGTATTGCTTGCACAGAACCGTGATGCACACCGCGTGACCGTAGATGTTGAGCATCACCGGAGCATGAGGGACGATGCTTTCCTTCAGCGCATCCGTCAGCTTGCCAATGCCGTGCGGGAAAACGGCCGTCCCATCGAAACTGAACCCCTGAATTCCTACGACCGCCGGTTGGTGCATAACGCCTTCCGCGAGGATTCAGAACTCGTCTCCTCGAGTCCCGAAGGCGATTCAAAAATCAAGCGGATCACGATCAGGCGTCGAGAATAGTCAAACGGATCCTCCTTTCGTCAGGTAACAACTTCCTTCCGTGTCTTAACTCCACGCATGGCAATGAAAAGATACTCCCTTATTTCTTCCCTTCTCAGCGTGATGCTTCTCATCCCCAGTTCACGGGCAACTGATACCCCGGAAGCAATGCGCAGCCCTGTCAACCAGGTCTTCCAATACACCTTTAGCGGAGACTTCTCCGGATGGTCGGACGGTTCAAAGACAAGCGCTAGGGCTTATCTCTGGATTCCTGAGGAATGTAAAAAACTCAGGGGACTCATTATCCTCTGTTCGAATGTCCCCGAGAATATGCTCTCAGGTCACGAAGGTCTAAGGAAGGTCTGCACGGAAAACGACCTCGGCATCGTTTGGTGCCCCGGATCCTTCTATAATTTCAAGTTCACCGGACCCGACAAGACGAGGGAGGATGCCAAGTCCGTAGCCTTTCTTCAGCAACTCCTCGACGGCCTTGCCAAGGTTTCCGGCTATTCCGAGGTGGCCACAGTCCCTTGGCTGCCTATGGGTGAATCGGGCCACTTGCTGATGGTTGACGCGCTGATCGAAAATGCACCGGAGCGCTGCATTGCCGGCATATGGATCAAGAATAACCACTTGCCGCCGAAAAATCGCACGACGCCAGCCTTCGTATTGTTCGGATCCGCGCAGGAATGGGCTCAGGACAAGCCTGATACCAAGAACCATACAGACATCCGCAACCGCTGGAACACCCAGGCGGAGGAGGGCTACAACGCCCCTCTTGCCGAACGCAAAGCCCACCCCGACTGGGCGCTGAGCTATGTCGTCGATGGAGGGAGTGGTCATTTCGACTGTTCCGAAAAACTTGATTCTCTCATCACACGTTATGTCGCTCAGGTCGCCAAGCAACGACTCCCTCTTGATGGAAGCACGAACCTGAGGACAGTGGATCTGAGCAAGGGATTCCTGGCCGACCTGCCTCTGCCTGGACATGAGAATCACCCCGTTACCCCTTATACCAATGCGGCTCCTGAAGCCCGTAATCTACCCTGGTTCTTTGACAGGGAAAGCGCGGAGGCAGCCCAGGCCGTCGCCCGCATCAACTGGAGCGCGGAAACACAACTGCCAGCACTTTCCGACACAAATGGGAAAGTCTTTCCTTTCACCTTCAACGGAATCACCTGGATCACGCTAAACTCCAAACCTGTTCCGTATACCAACGGCCTCTCCACGAGTCCCACCACTCCGCCAATGCTAGAGTCGGAAGCCGACGGCATCACCTTCCAGCTCAAGGGGATCCTTCTTGAGAATATTCCGGCGAGTTTTGCCGGTGCTGGCGAAAAGCTCGCCACAACACCGGGTGAACCGACTGTCGAATGGCTCAGCGGATGCGTGGAACCCCTAGGCAGCAACCGATTCCGCCTGGCACCCGACCGCAACTGGCCCTCACCGATCTACATCGCGATCCGCCAGAAGGGGAACGAAAAGGTGAGAGAATCAGTACAACCAGCCCAAATCGCTCGTGATTTTAACAATGAGGGCGCCCCCCAAAAGATCACCTTCGCAAAGATCCCCGACGTGAAGGTCGGTACCGAATCACTCCCTCTTACGGCCACATCGGATTCGGGACTTCCAGTCGGCTTTTTCGTCGATGTGGGGCCCGCCGTGGTTAAGGACAACAAACTGGTCTTCACAAAAATCCCTCCCAATTCCACATTCCCTGTCACCGTCACCGTGGGAGCCTGGCAATTCGGCCGCTACGCAGAACCGAAGATCAAGCGGGCTGATATCGTAAGGCAGACTTTCCAGATTGTGCGCTAAAGCGACTTCTTGCAACCCCACGCGTTCACCACGCCGGATTGGGAGGCAAGCGGCCCGATTTCGAAGGGCTTGACTGTACCCTGTGTAAATAGAACGGCTTCTTCACCCTTTTTGAGATCCAGCTCAAGCAGTCCATTGATACGCTTGATCGTGGGATGGGACACTCCTTCGGCAACAATTGGTTCGGCAAGGTCTGTCCTTATTCGGCACGGTTCTCCGGCAAGGCTCTTCACGCCCACAAAGAGTGTCCTGCCATCTTTCCTTCTGGCACTGACAAGAAAGGCCCCCTCGGTGCGGAGGTTATAGAAGGAGGCTTCCTTCCATAAATCGGGACAGGCGGGAAAAATCCTAATCGTGCCGCCCCAACTTTGGATAAGCATGTCGAGGATGGCGCGAGTTGAGCCGATCGGAGATTCGAATGTGGGCCATCCGTTTTCGCTATAAAGCGTATTAGGCCCGACCGTCGGACCCTTCACGATCTCCAAGGAGCGATTGAGCCATTTTAATGCTTCGTTCCCATCTCCCAGTGCCGCCCAGAGCGACGAGGCACCAGTGAATTTAAACATCTTGTTGTCTCCATCCAGATCGGTGAAGTGTTGCACCGATTTTTTCATTAGCGGAATGCGCTCCGGATTCTGATCTACATTGAGACTATAAAATGGAAAAATCCCGAAGAGATGGCTGTAGTGGCGGTGGGGCTTGGCAAATGGCGTGTCTTTGCCGATCATGATGCCGTTTTCGTCGACATTATAATCAGCCATATTGGCCAAATATTCCTTCCACTGTGGGATTTGCGGATCGTCTATTTTCAAGCGCTCGGCGGTGGCGATCAAGGTGGCAAATCCCCAGCGTGCCATGGCGATATTCAGGCTGGTTTCCTTGGCATTGCCATACTCATCCGAAAACGAATAGGGCACGCGATACTTGCCGTCCTCCCCACGAATCATCGTGCGGATATAGACTTGGAATGTCTTTTTTAAGAGGGGGTAAATCCTCTCGCGTAGGCGGGTATCGTTGATTGTCATCTGGTTATGGATAGTGAACAACTGCATCAGCCAAGGCAGGGCTATGAGATTCAAGCGGGAGTTGGGGTTGGCGGCATCAATCGTGAGATTGATGCCGGCATCGAGCACTCCATAGCCGACCGGATTACCCAGACCTGCACAGTCGTTGCGGTAGTCCGGTGGATTAATATTTTCCACTAACTGGTCCGCTGCTCGCTCGATGAGTTGGTATAACGGCTCGGCCAGATCCAGGTGATTGGTGATGCCGGTGGTGTAGTAGGCGACCTGGATGTTTAAGTTGGTCCAATAGGCCGCCCAAATGCTTTTTTTGAACCAGGGACCCATCAGGTCGATGGCCGGGCGGTCTTTCCGTGTGGCACTGGCGAGTTTATACAATTGAATCCAATAAAAACTCTCGGTACGGGCATCGGGGATACTTATAAAACTGGCTGGGTAGAACTGGTGCCACCAGTCGCGGTGAGATTTTTCCAAAGCAGTCAGATCCATGGGTTGGACTTTTTTGATCGTAGCAACGGCATCCGCGGCGGAACCGGTGGCGTGCTGGAGGTTTTTTGCCCAGCGATTGGCTACGGTAACCAGCACAGTGCGACTGCCGTCAGGTTTTGCGACATCGTTCCAAGCGGTGGCGTAATCATCGCCCACCAAAAGCTGCTGGGTCACCACTTCAATGCCATCAGTCTTTGATATTGTGAATGGGGGATTTGGCTCATAAACGGCGCCCTTGTCGCGTCCTGCGCCGACGGTCGCCCTCGGATGATTTCCCTGCTCAGGTCGGAAGGCTACCTTGGCGCCTATTTCCTGTCCGGTTCCATTGATATCCAGGACGATCAATTCGCCTCCTGAGGGCACAAAGCAACGCAGTTTGAGGGTGCCGGAGGCGGTGATGATGTCACCACGGATTTCGGCATTCCAGAGATCTGTGCGGAGGTTGATTTTTTGGATTTCGCCAACCGGGGTGAGTAATAACTGGCCGATTGGGAGCCGTCCGACGCCGCAGGGTCCCTTGGTGCGATGATCATAGACATCGACGCGACCTATTTCGAAACGGAGGGTATTTGGTTGTTGGGCATCCTTAAAGAGAACAGTGCCCAGCAGTCCATTCCCCGCAAAAGGCCCCTCAAAATAATTCGTGGGCATCCTCTCCCAGACAGGGTCTTGCCTAGCAAGGAATGAAGGCCAATCAATCTTCAGACTGATGCATGGAGCGGTTGACATCCCGGCACAGAAGGGAGCATGTGTAAAGATGACCGAAAGCACTGCAATTGCAATCCATCCGATCCTGCGGGGAAAAGCATTCATCTGAATAGTTGGGGATGGAGAACCACTCGCGGGATACAGGTTGGGATCAATCGATCCAATGATGAAGAAAGAGGAAAGGCAATGTTGGATTCCTTTGCCATCGTTTTCGTTTTCTTGTCCTCAAGGCATAATATGAGCAATCTTCAACAATGAAAAATGAGCCGTTCCCCATCGGAGTACCAATAGGATTTCTCATCGCTGCATCCTTTTTTGTGGGGCTTTCGGCCAATGGCGCAGTTGACTGGAGGACCTACACCCCGCCTGTCGTTCCGATTGAAATCAACGGGGAGGCACTCGCAAAAAACCTCTTTGTCTCCCCCACCGGCGATGATGCTTCCGATGGATCCTCGCCTGAGAAGACGGGAAGCAGTGGTCCTTTTGCTACAATTGAAAGGGCTCGTGACGAAATTAGAAAATTCAAACACGCCGGCGGACTTCTCAAGGGAGGGATCGCCGTCAATCTGCTCGGTGGTGTTCACTCACTGCAACGATCTCTGGAACTGACAGCCGAAGACTCGGGAACCGAAGAATCTCCCATCGTATACCGTTCGTATCAGGGACAGGAGGCACGCCTCGCGGGCGGGCAGGTGCTGAAACCATCGGATTTCTCCGCGATCACCGATGCAACTGTAATAAAACGCCTTGCTCCAGAGGCGGTCGGACATGTCGTCGTCGCCGATCTCAACGCCCTCAAGCTTCATCACACCGGTCCATTCCCTGATACATTTAGCGATGGAGGAGGCATCTTTGAACTCCTTTTCAACGGCCAACGAATGAAGCTCTCCCGATGGCCGTACAACGACTACACGACCATGAAACAGGTGCTCGTCGTTGGGGATAAAAAAACGCCAGGCGTTTTCGAGTATCGGGATGAGGAACCTGCCCGGTGGAATCCTTCGTCCGGAGTTTGGCTGAAGGGTCAGTGGCGGGTTGGATGGGAGGATCCCGCAATCAAGGTCGCCTCCATAGATCCGGTCAAAAAACAAATCATCTTCGCAGTAGGCCTCCCTATGGGAATTGGGAGCAAATACAACCGACCCCTTGGTTCTGGAAAAGAAAAATGGTGCGCGATCAACCTCCTTGAGGAGATCCGCCAACCCGGCCAGTGGTGCATAGATTTTTCAACCCAGAAGCTCTATTTCTGGCCACCTACTCCAATAGAAAAAGCAGATATTCTTGTTTCCCAACTGGACCAGCCGCTGGTCAAAATCACAGACTCGGCCCATCTAGCTTTCATTGGGTTGATTTTTGAGGATTCTCTGGGCGACGGCATCGTGATCAGGAACGGCTCCCGCGATCTGATCGCAGGCTGCACCTTCCGGAACCTCGGCGGCAACGGAATCGATCTCAACGGCATGGGATGCGGTATTCAGAGCTGTGACATGAACGACCTTGGTGAGGGCTGCATCCGCCTTTCCGGGGGCGATCGCTTGAAGCTGATTCCCTCCTGCAACTATGCTGTTAACAACCACCTCCACAACTATGGGGTTCTCAAGGCACAGTATTCGGCAGCGATTAATACGGCACGCCTTGTGGAGTACAAGGAACGACCTGAGGGAACTGCTGTCGGATGCCTCGTTGCCCACAATCTGATCCATCATGCCCCTCGGGACGCCTTCCTCTACGGCGGCAACGACAATGTGTATGAGTTCAACGAGATTCACCGATGTGCCTACGACACGGCCGACACAGGCGTCTTCTACACCTGCATGGACTGGACTGTCCGCGGTGCGGTGATCCGCTACAACTTCATGCACGATACCGTCGGCGGCGTGAATCCCGATGACGGTGCCAGCGGGGCTTTCGCTTTTGGAAACATCCTTGCTGGCGAACGCACCGGTATCTGGATTGCCAGCGGACCGGACAACACGATCCAAAACAACATCTTCATCAAGGAGAAAGGGCCAGTGTTCGGCATCGACGACCGTGGCGTCTCACGCAAGTACGCCACCAATCAAAAGCTTCTGGGGGGAGTGCAGGAAATCCATCCGACCGAGGCGCCCTGGGCCGAACGCTACCCCGAAATGGTTCACCTGTTGGAACAACACCCGGAACTTCCGCTCCGCACCCTCTTCAAGGGGAATGTGATTTATATCAAGGACGGAGAACCTTACGGACTCCACATGAACAAACAGAACAACACCAATCCGGAACTGATCAGGATAGAGGACAACCTGGTGACCAAGGACGATCCAGGATTTGTTGATCTTGCCGCCGGCAACTATGCTCTCAGAAAGGATTCCGAAATCTTCAACAAGATCCCGGGATTCCAACCGATCCCATTCGAGAAGATGGGTCTTTACATCGATAAGTATCGGAAGCGCCTCCCAACCCCTTCCGAGGCTGGACGTCTGCCCGAGCAGGATCCATGGAAGGCTGACGATACGAACCACCATTTCGGGACCTGAGAAAGGTGTCTCTGACTGCGATACGCATGGAAGAGTGCAGTACACTGGGGACAAATAAATGGATGGAATCATGAACAAGCGTCTGGCAGCTTAAGAACGCCTCTCCCTCCCCATGCCCGGCTATCTGAAAAAGACGCCCAGGCCATTCCAAGCAAACAACTCCCCCACATGAAACTCAGACACACGCCACTCGTGGCAGCCGTTCTGCTGCTATCTCAAATCCACGCGCTGCGGGCAGCCGACACGACGCCCCAGAAACCCAATGTCCTCTTCATCGCCATCGACGATCTGAGACCCGAACTCGGCTGTTACGGGAAAAATTACATCCAGAGTCCCAATATTGACTCCCTGGCAAAGAACGGAATTGTTTTTAACCACGCCTATGTTCAGCAGTCGGTATGCTCGCCCTCTCGAACTGTTGTGATGACCGGAGTAAGGCCTGACACTTCCAAGGTCTGGGATTTGGTTACCCACTTCCGCACGGCGCTCCCCAACGTTGTGACACTTGGTCAGTGCTTCCAGCAGAACGGTTATTTCGTTCAGGGGATGGGTAAGATCTACCATGTCTCCATGCCCGACCCTCCGACTTGGTCTGTTCCCTGGGTTACCCCGAAGGCAGATGTCTATGCCCTGCCTGAAGATGCGGCCCTTGTGGGTAAGGAAATGCTTCAGGCAGGCACCAAGCCTGGCACTCAGGTTGATCCTGATGGCGCCAAAGGTGACAATGCAGGTGCGGAGCCGAGTTCCTACTCCATTCCAGGAACTGGAAATAGCACCAATACAGTCTCTGCAAGTGCGGTCGGTACCGGGAAAAAAGGAAAAAAGAAGGGAGGCGCTGAAGAGGGTGGCAAGGCGAATATCAGGGGTCCGATCTACGAATGCGCCGATGTTCCCGACAATACCTTCACCGATGGAAAAGTCGCCGATCTGGCGGTTGATGCGCTCAAAGATCTGGCCGCCAATCCAAAGCATCAGCCGTTCTTCCTGGCGGTCGGTTTCATTAAACCCCACCTTCCATGGGTATCGCCTAAAAAATACTGGGATATGTATGACCCGGCGAAAATCGATCTGGCACCCAACCAGTTTTTGCCGATCGACGCACCTCCATACGCAATAGACCCAAACGATGGCGAAGTCCGCTCATACAAGGGAATCCCCCCATCGGGTCCGGTTCCACCCGAAATCCAGCACAAGTTCAAGCAGGCCTACTTTGCCGGAGTAAGCTACTCTGATGCCCAAGTGGGAAAGGTGATCTCTGAACTAAAGCGTCTCGGACTGGACAAGAACACCATCATCATCCTCTGGGGTGACCACGGATGGAAGCTTGGTGAACACTCGGCTTGGGGCAAACACACCAATGTGGAAAACGATGTGAATGCTCCCTTGATCCTCTCGGTGCCCGGCATGAAGAATGCTGGCACGCACACGGATGCCCTTGTGGAGTTCGTGGACATTTATCCCACCCTTTGCGATCTGGCAGGTCTGCCCAAGCCAGGCCATCTGGAAGGAACCAGCTTCACCCCCCTGCTTGAAAACCCCGATCTACCTTGGAAGTCTGCAGCCTTCAGTCAGTATCCGCGGGGAGGTGCCAAGACCGGAGGCAGGAGTCTCATGGGGTACACGATGCGCACGGACCGATACCGCTTTACCGTCTGGGTAGGAAGACAGGATCACTCGTATGTGGATGCCGTCGAACTCTACGACCATAAGACGGATCCCCAAGAAAATTACAATCTTGCCAAGAAACCTGAGAACGCCGCTCTGGTGAAGGAACTCATGGAGCAATGGCAGAAGGGTTGGGAGGGAAACAAACCGGTCGTCTCTTCAGCAACTAAGTCGGCTTCTTGAAACAAACAAACATCCTTCAAGCCGCGTGGCTCCTTCTCTTGGGAGTCATTCTTGCATTCAATAGCACTGGGCATGCGCAGTCGCGGCAAGCCCTCGACCAAGGATGGGAGTATTATCAGGGTTCCCTCGGAAGCACCTGGGAGATCTGGCGGGGCGACAAGGCCACTGACAATGTAACCTGGAAGGCGGTAACCCTTCCGCATTGTTTCAATGGCCGCGACTCGGTTGACCCTGATGTGCACTACTATCAGGGTCCAGGCTGGTATCGCACCAAAATCAAGGTCTCAAACCCCAGTGCGGGAGGCAGAATACTTCTTCATTTCAACGGTGCCGGACAGAAATCCGATGTCTATGTCGGCATGGAGAAAGTGGGGAGCCATAACGGCGGCTACGACGAATGGTCGGTGGACATCACCGATGCCGCAGAAAAAGCTCTGGCCAATCCCGACAACAATGGGGAGGTTCCTGTCGCGGTTCGGTGCGATAACTCGCGAGATGCGGAAAGTATCCCATCCGACCAAAGCGACTTTACCCGCTACGGTGGCCTCTACCGGCATGTCTACCTAGAATATGTTCCGGCAATTTCCATCGAACGGATTCATATCGAGCCCTCACTTGAGCCCTCGGGCAATGCCAAGGTGCGGGTGCGTGCAAGGCTCTACAATCCGACGAAAGCAAAGGATGAACTCAAGATTGTCATTAGGGTTGCGGACCCGAAGGGAAAGACGGTTCACACCTCAACAATCAATAGCGCCCCGTGGGACGGAGAGAAGAATCTTGATGCCTTCGTGATGGGTTCACCCGAACTCTGGTCTCCGAAATCGCCCGTCCTCTACACCTGCTCTGTCACCTTGAAGTCACCCCAAGGCGACCAAGAAATCTCGAACCACTTCGGAATTCGCTCCTTTGAATGGGTGGAACACGGTCCATTCAAACTGAACGGAGAACGCCTGCTGCTTCGCGGCACCCATTACCATGAAGATCATGCCGGCGTCGGTGCCGCCGTTCCCGATGATGTCGTCCGCCGGACACTACAGTCGATGAAGGAGATGGGAGTGAATTTTGTCCGTCTCGGCCACTACCAGCAGGCACCGTTGGTTCTCGATCTCTGTGATGAACTCGGAATCCTCGCTTGGGAAGAGGAACCTTGGTGTCGGGGAGGCCTCGGAGGTGAAGGCTACAAGCAGGAATGCCGCGACATGCTTGGAAACATGATCGACCAGCACTACAACCATCCCTCCATCATCCTCTGGGGACTCGGGAATGAAAATGACTGGCCGGGGGATTTCGCGTCCTTTGACAAGAATGCGATCCACTCGTTCATGTCCGAACAGAATTCTCTGGCCCACAAACTGGATCCCTCGAGGAAAACCGTCATCCGGCGTTGTGATTTCTGCAAGGATGTCCCCGATGTCTATTCCCCGAGCATATGGGCTGGCTGGTACAGTGGACGCTACACCGAATACGGCAAAGCCGTGCAGAAATGGATCAAGCAGGTGCCCTGTTTTTTCCATGCCGAGTATGGAGGGGATAGTCACGCACTCCGCCATTCCGAGGATCCAGAGAAATTCCTCGGGGAGGTAGCGACCGGACAGGGCACGGCGGAGTTAGGAAGCGCCTACAAGGGCAAGGGAGGAGCGGCACGCCCCTCAAAGGACGGCGACTGGTCGGAGAGCTATGTGGTCAACCTGTTCGATTGGCATCTGAAGGAACAGGAGCAGATGACCAACCTCACCGGAACAGCAGCTTGGATCTTCAAGGATTTTGCCACGCCTCTTCGCCCCGAAAACCCTGTCCCCCGTGTGAACCAGAAGGGGGTTCAGGAACGCGACGGCACCCCAAAGGAAAGCTACTATGTCTTCCAGAGCTACTGGAGTGACAAACCGATGATCCACATCTACGGCCACACTTGGCCAGTGCGATGGGGCAAGGCGGATGAGGATAAACAGGTCAAGGTATTCTCCAACTGCGGGGAGGTTGAACTATTCGTCAACGGGGTCTCTGCTGGAGTGAAACAACGTGATATCAAGAGCTTTCCAGCATCCGGCTTAAACTGGATGGTCAAGTTCAAGGAGGGTGAAAACACGCTAAGGGCAGTCGGCAGGCGTGATGGAAAGGATTTCGACGACGAGATCCGCCTAAAATACCAGACAACTCCATGGGAGAAGCCCTCTCAGCTAGTTCTCCGAGTAGTTTCCCGCAACGGAAATACAGTGACACTCGAGGCAGAGGCCATGGACAGTGCTGGCGTCCAATGTCTTGATGCCGCCAACCTCGTACGATTCGGAGTCGCCGGTGACGGCGTTTTGCTAGACAACCTCGGGACCTCCACCGGATCACGTGTTGTGCAACTCTACAATGGTCGTGCAGATATCGGCATTCTGGCTACGGGCCGCCAGTTCGTCGCCAGCGTTTCGAGTGATGGAATACCCACCGCCTTGCTGACCGTCAAATCAGCGGATGTGACTGCTACATCCCCAGTCTCCCATGGTTCCCTCCTTTCACCGATCCCTTCCCATACCGGAAGTTCAACCGATGTAGCAGCAATCGACCGTACCCGCATCCTGAAGGCCGCAGATGCTGCGCTTTCCCTGAAACCCATCAGCATCACTCAAACGAAGGCTCCAGCCAGCCCCGCCGGGCCTCATGATTACTATTCCAACGGTGATTACTGGTGGCCTGATCCCTCCAAGCCCGATGGACTTCCCTACATTCAGCGTGATGGTCAGAGTAATCCCTCCAATTTTTCAGCACATCGCATGGAACTCCGCAGGCTAAGGAATGCAGTGGCCTCGCTCGGTTCCGCTTACAAGATCACAGGTGATGACAAATACGCCGCCAAAGCAGCCGATTTGCTAAAAGTCTTCTTCCTCGATCCAGATACCCGCATGAACCCGAACCTCCAGCATGCGCAGACGGTACCCGGAGCTTATCCCAACGGCAGGGGCATCGGGATCATCGATACCCTCCACCTGATTGAGGTTCCCGTGGCCGTCAGCGCGATGGAAAAATCTCCCTCCTTCCCCGCGGAAACAACTGCGGGCTTGAAGGCCTGGTTCCACGACTACCTCGATTGGATGATATCCAGCAAGAACGGCCAGGATGAGGCCGCAGCAAAGAACAACCATTCGGTTGCCTTCTGGCTTCAAGCGGCGGTCTTTGCGGCCTTCACCGGAGATCAACCTCGACTTGCGGAGTGCCGCAGACAGTTCAAAGAAATTTTTCTTCCCAAACAAATGGCTCAGGACGGCAGCTTTCCTTTGGAACTCAAGCGGACAAAACCCTATGCCTACTCCATCTTCCAACTCGACAATATGACCACCCTCTGCCGCGTTCTCTCAACCCCCGATGAGGATCTTTGGTCCTTTCAACTACCCGACGGTCGCGGCATCAAAAAGGGAATTGCCTGGCTTGAACCGTATCTGGCCGACAAGTCAAAATGGCCGCTCAAACCTGATGTGCAGGCATGGGAGGGGTGGCCGACGAGGCAATCAGCCCTCCTTTTCTCCGGACTCGCCTTCGGCAATCCAAACTATCTTGAGCTTTGGAAAAGACTTCCCTCCGACCCTGCCGACGAGGAAGTGCAGCGTAACATCGCCATCACGCAGCCTGTTCTGTGGGTTCCGTAGGTGGTAATTTCCGTATCTTCCCGATGCTGTTTGGCCGCTGGATTGAATTTTTTGCTGATCCGATTAGCTTTCCGAGCCGATAATTAGCTCCAGAAAATTACAGTGAAAGACTGCGGTATTGTTCGCACTGATAAATCCTTATGATCACCCGCCGACCATCCCAGTCCAATGGCAACTCGTTGAGCAATCCGACCGCCCCAAAAGCACCCGTGATGGTCTGGGGCAACTCATCCCTGCTTTCTGTCGTAATGTAAATTGCATTCCGTCCGAGGAAGGGACTGACCGATTTTTCCTCGGTGTAAAAGGGATCCTTCGCTGCAGCAGCGATTGCATCGGCATAGCCAGGCCAAAGAGAGTACGAACTATTCAGGCTCGGAGACTCAACCGCGAAAACTGAGGGAGCGCCGGGCCGTTCCGGATACTCAAGGGCAATCCTGTTTCCAAGCAAGGCGGCCAATCCAGGCGTCGAGGCGATCAGGAAGGGTTTTTGGCTGTGGGTGTCCGGTCGCCCCTCACGGAACTTGACAACGGAATCTGCAACTCTACCTACCCCCTGAACACCAATCGGTGAAGGAAAACCCGAAGGAATAAGTGAGGGATCAAGCAGAATAATGAAACTTATCCCGGAAAGCACCACGGCAATTACAAGGATGATCGCCCGCCACCACACCCCAGCATAGGCCAACCTTACCAGAAACGGAACAATCAGCGAAGAGACCGCCACCAGAAAACCGAGGGAACATGAAAAACGGTCATAATGAATAGTGTCGAATCCGAATGCGACGCTGCTCCACTGGATCCAGTCGTGCCGAAAGTTCCATACCAACGGGGCGATCCATCCGGCAACCAGAAGAGCAAATGCACCCAATGCTCCGTACCAAGGGAAATTCTTCATTCCACGGATACGGAATCGCCAGGTGAGCGCCACGGGCAGCAGCCACCCGATCGGATAGAAAAAGAGAGTACCGATTCCGAGGACGATCCCAAAGAAAGTCCATGAAGCAGGTGAGTTTCCGTCCTGCTCCTCCACGGCGCGCCAACCGGCCACAACTGCAAGTAAGATTATGGACGCAGTAACCATTGCTCCGTCCATCACGAGAGAAGCGATGGAAACCTGAGGCAGAATGTTTACGCATAACACAGACCAAAGCGCTATTGCGGGACGGTGCGGGAACAGCCGCCTGCCGATCCACCATACCGACCAAGAGAGAAGCAGTAAGGCAGCCGGTGAAACCCATCGTAGTGCTGTGACTCCTGTTCCAAGAAAAATTCGATTCAGAACCAGCAGGAGGGGGAGCCCAGCAGGCCCCTCCACATATCCGCCTGATGGATGGGTTGCACAGACTGCGAGAAAAGCCTCCGATTCATTGATTCCTCCCGAAAACGCTACGGATAGACGCCATGCAGTCAGCGCGATGACTGCTCCGCAGAACATGATGATCCAACTGATACCAACCTTGGTCAGCCTGATGTTTTTTTTGCTCATGACGTGCTGTTCCTCCTGTGACTTTCTACAATGAGCGAGGGATGGGCAGCAGCCAGGTGGGGAAAAGCCCTCACTCCAAACAACCTCCATGAAAAATCAAGGAACCGTACCGCCAACCACCCGCCTCCTATCCCAAGGATCAAGCCGGCCAGCACATCAAGGGGCCAGTGCGCACCAGTATAGATACGCGAATAGGCGATCAGAAGGGCGACCGGCAGATAGAACCATCCTCGTCGTGGATAAAACAGGATCAGAACAGTGGCTACGGCCATATTGTTGGCGGCGTGACCTGAAGGAAAAGATCTGCCTTGAAGCGGCCGATCTGCGGCCAGCATCCCGGGGATTTCCGGAGGCTGCTCTCCCTGCGGATAACTGACCACTGGCTTTGAGGTCACTCCGAAGATCCTTGGTAGTGGCTTGGGAGCCATGCCGGATTCAACGACCCTGACTCCGGGCTCAACCTGACTCGGTCTTGGACGTCCCACCGCATGCTTAAGCAGGTTGACTCCGATTCCATCACTCAGGCCGACGGCAAGACCCGCCGCAAGCATGGCCATCCGAAATTTGAAATTCCCGAAAACGAGTCCCATCATGAGCAGAAGAAGCAACCACGGAGCCCATGCTCCGTAATCAGCTAAAAAAGTCATGAGCCGATCAGCCCACGCCGCAATCCATTCACGGTTGATGAGAATCTCCAGATGCTGCTCCATTCCCTATTCTGGAACAACTACCGTCACGGATGCCCGTAAAATCTTCGGGGATAGTATAAGATTACCCTGACTGTGCTGCAGAATGGGTAACGATATGGAACCTCATACGTTTCAGCAGGGAATAATTTTTACTCGGAAGCGCCGATGGTGGGAGTGGCCCTGATGCCGACGGGGGAGTTCTCAAGTGGCATTGCAGTGGTACTGGGACGGATGTAGTAACTCAGCGTGGGGGAACGCTTGGCATTATTACGATCATGCTCGTAGAGGTTGTACCCCTTCCTCATCAAAACAAAGGTGTTGTTGTCGCCGTAAAATTTCCAGGGGCCATCCGGCACACTAGCCGACTCCACAAACTTCCAACTGCAGATGTCGTTTCTATCCATGCGCAGGTAGTCTCGGACGGCAGGTGAGATATCAAGACCGGCTCCCCGGTTCAAATTCGGCCTAGGCATTTCCTTGCCGAAGACATACTGCCAATGGTCAGTCCGGAATGGACCGCAGTCCTCCCACTGTGCAAAACAGGTTCGCCCCCCGTGGTTTATCGCAATCCAGCGCCCTTTAAGCACCGACTTTCCTTCCTTCTCAAAACAGTCATGGAACCATGGAATAACTCTTTTCGCCTCCGGTTTTGTATTTCCGCGTGAAATATCACAATAAGGAAGTGCCACGTAGAAGGGATTCTGCCTTGGCGTCATTCCAATCGGAATATAGTTACGGCGCCGAGACGGTTCAGGATTGTCATAGCCGCCGTAGTTCCTGGCCCAGTTAGCATCCCAAGCGCTCCGGTTATTCGGCACCGGATTCCGAGCTGTCGGCCGCTCTCCAACCCAGAAAATGGTAGTCATGATGTTTCGATGCCAAGGGTATTTTCCAAATCCCAGCACCGGGGCGGTTGGTGCACTTACGGTAGGAGGCCTAGTCTGTTGGATAGCCCTCTCGCGAATCTGTATCGCCATCTTCTCAAAATCTTCGGGGGACATATTACCCGAATCGCCGCCGATCTTCGACTTGAGGTCATCAAGGAACGATGCTTGTGCCGATAAGGACAGCAGAAACAGCAAAACCAATAAGAAGGACGACCGGAGAAAAATTACCATGAGCTTTGCAAGGGTAAAGCAGGATTGGGTCGGGGCAAGGGGAAATACCCCATCAACCGGTCTTTGAAATTATATCAACTAACCGGCATGTGACACGTTAACTCTACATATGAAGGTTAGCTTCACCAAGATCATCGTCTTGCGGAAACAGGCTGTCTGGCTAAGACTCACCTACCCAGCCGCCCTCTCGACGTAACTTCTTTCATGAACCTTCCCAATCGTCTCACGCTCGGCAGGCTGGTAATCACAGTCTTCTTCGTCGGATTCCTCTCCAGCAGCACCCACTGGGGTGACGTAATCGCCTTGGTGCTCTTCATTGTCGCCTCGGTCACAGACTGGCTTGACGGATACCTCGCCCGTAGGCTGAACCAGATCACGAATTTTGGCCGCCTGATGGACCCCCTTGCCGACAAGGTTCTTGTTGCGTCCGCACTCATCTGTCTGATTCCGCTCCGAGCTCTCCCGGCGTGGGCTGTTATCGTGATTATTACCCGGGAATTCCTGATCACGGGACTTCGTCAACTTGCTGCCGGTCAGGGACAAATCCTTCCCGCCGATCCTCTCGGAAAGCACAAGACAGCCTGGCAACTCATCACCATCATCTTCTTCCTGGTCCTGCTGGCATCCGAGGATGTTTTTGGCGACAAATCCCTATGGCTAGGTTTTCTGTGGGTGAATGTCGGAGCAGTTCTAATCAAAATCACCGTCATTCTGACTATCTATTCGGGCCTCGCCTATCTGTGGAAAAACCGGGCCCTTCTGCGCTAGGAAAACAGGGGTGAACAATCGGGCCCTTTCCTCTCAATTTCCGCAATTACTCTCCCTCAACAGGACAAAAGGTCACCCTTCCGGCTCGTCATCCTCAATCTCCTGACGTAGAGGCCTGGAAAGAAGCGGTCGGACAAACCCGTAGGCAAGAAACAGCACAAAGAGGATCGCCGGCATCCACTCGTAGTTGAGTGCGGCGAACGCGAGCACGAGAATAATGACAAGAAAACGTGGCAGGGAGCGCTGCGTGCGCCAATTCAGCCCTTTGAAACTAGGGTAGCGCACCTTGCTGAACATCATGAATGAAAGAAAAAGAAGCAGTACAGGAAGTGCAAACTTCCATCTCCCGATCGTCATCTCCCCCTCCTCAAGCCAAAGCATTAAAAGGGTCAGGGAAGCAATCAAACCGGCAGCTGCAGGAATTGGAAATCCTATGAATTCATTGGCATGATCCACCTTGCAATGTTCCCCCTCCGATTCCGAACTCTTAGGGGCGGCGGCGATGCAATTGAAGCGGGCAAGCCTCAATGAACCGCAGAGGAGATATACAAATGCGATAATCCAGCCGGTCCTGTGAAAGTCCTTGAGGACGATCTGATAAACCAGAAGAGCGGGGGCCAACCCGAAGGACACCACGTCCGCCAAGGAATCAAATTCCCGACCGAAGGGACTTTCATGGCCACCCAACCGGGCCACCCGACCATCCAAAAGATCGAAAACGCAGGCACCCAGAATAAAAGCCAGCGCCTCGTGGTAGGAGTGCGCAGCCGGTTCGCCGCCATTGTTCAGCAAAGCGGCCTCAATGATTTTGAGCACGGCGGCGAATCCGCAGAACAGATTGCCCGCCGTCATCATGTTTGGCAGCAGATAGATCTTAGGTTCGTGCTTGCTCATTGTTACTAAGGAGGCAGAAGGGAAATCACCCTGTCGGCATTCTGGCAAGGGCTGTCTCTCCTCCGCGAACTTTTTCTCCTGGAACGACAAGAACTTCGGCATCAAGAGGAAGGAAGAGATCGGTGCGTGAACCGAAGCGGATCATTCCGAAACGCTCACCTCGCACAAGAATTTCACCTTCTTTCGCCCAAGGGACGATACGACGGGCAATCGCCCCTGTAATCTGCTTCACTCCGACGGCCCGATCCAGCTTCTCGCCGGAGCCGAATACCCAGAAGCGGCTTTCATTCAGAACCGATGATTCCGGTTTTCGGGCATCCAAATAAAGCCCTCCCCTTCCCTCCGTAAAGAGAACAGTGCCAGCGATCGGAGCACGGTTCACATGCACATCGAAAACGGAGAGAAAAATCGAGACACGCTTCATCCGGCGCTTAAAAAACTGGTCCTCGTCCACCTCGTCAGTCACGGTCACGGTTCCGTCCGCCGGGGAAACGGCAAGAGCCGGATCAGGTGGAGGTCGCCGCTCAGGATCGCGAAAGAACCAGAGCGAGAAGACAACCAGTACAGCGGAGAGAATCGTCACAGGCATGACATGAAGAATCATGGAGCCAAGCCAGACAATCCCTAGGAGGATGAAAATCCACCTCCCCTCATGGAGTGCTCTGGCGGGTTTTTGCATGCGGACGATACGATATGGTGCGACCATCCATGATCGCCAGCGGATAATCACCGCCACCTTAGAAAAGCCAAGGCAGTCCCGACCGCAGGGCTCTCAGCCAATATTAATTACCAACACTCTCGCGGGGTTACTGATTCAGCTTCCCATCTTGAAATCAAAATCATGGATAAGAATTGCAGACAACACTTTCGGGGTTAATTTAAAAAAATGCAGTCAATTGCCAAAGAACCGACACCAGACCTTAGGATGGAGGAGCTTCTGGAAATCTATCCCGGAGCGCGCCGCACCTTGTTCCAACTCCATCACATCGGAGGCTGCAGCAGTTGCGGGTTCTCGCCAGATGAAACGCTTGCAGGTATCTGCAGACGAAACGGAGGCCTCAATCCGGAGACCGTGCTCGACGAGATCCGCGAGGGACATCTCAAGGACGAACTCCTTCTAATCTCCCCGAAGGATCTTCAACCACTCATAGGCAATCCTGAGCTCCGCCTGCTTGACATCCGGACTCGTGAGGAATTTGAGGCCGTGGCCATCCCCGGCAGCCGACTCATGACACAGGAAATCATGCAGGAATCGATGGGCTGGCCGAAGGAAACGGCGCTGATCCTGATCGATCACACCGGCAACCGGATTCTTGATGCAGCAGCATATTTTTCCGGCCACGGTTTCACACGCGTAAAGGGGCTGCGCGGCGGCATTGATGCCTACTCTGCTCAGGTCGATGGCACTCTCCCACGCTACACCACCGAAAACGCATGAGCGACGAACAGACCCAGTCCATTGAAGAGGCTGCGCGCAATCCGAGAAACCTCGGTGAAATGGAATCCCCAGACGCCGTGGGCACAGTTGGTCGGAGCGACTGCGGCGACATGCTGCGGATGTGGGTGAAATTCAAAGAGGAAAAGGGCCGCCGGGTCATTGACCGGGCGACCTTTCAAACGTTCGGCTGCCAGACTGCAATCGCTGTCGCCAGCGTCGCCACAGAAATGATCAGGGGAAAGACTGCTGCTGAGGCTCTCTCCCTCTCTGGCGAGGAACTTTCCGCCCCACTCGGCCCATTGCCGCCGATGAAAATCCACTGTGCCCAACTAGTTGAGGATGCCCTTCGCTCGGCCCTTGATCCCTCTTCATTGACTCTAGCAGCAAAGACGACCACTCCCAGCGCGACATCAGGCCCGACCTTGGCCGATCAACTGACTCCCGAAGGGAAGGTCAAAATCACCCTTCTCCCGAAGACACCATAACCGTATTATCCCCCTGCCTTTAGTTTAGGCTTCCAAGAATTATACCTATGAGCTCACACCAGGAAATTATCCTCAAACGAGATACAGATGCCATCCAGATCCCAAGCGGCAATCCGCTTGTCCTACCCGTCGGCACCAAGGTTATGGTAACCCAATCGTTGGGCAATACCTACACCGTGGCCACTCCAGGGGGATTGGCCCGCATTGACGAAAAAGATGCCGATGCCTTAGGTATCGATGCTTCTGCGGCTGCAGCCCCAGTCAAGACCGCCGTCAAAGGCTCACTTGAAGAGGCCATTTGGGAACAGCTCAAGACCGTTTTCGATCCGGAAATCCCAGTAAATGTGGTGGATCTCGGTCTTATCTACGAATGTCTTCTCCTGAATCCCCAAGAAGGAGTCACCAAGGCACATGTCAAGATGACCCTAACTGCTCCCGGTTGCGGGATGGGTCCGACTATCGCGGCGGATGCGCGTGGCAGGATTCTGACCTTGGAAGGGATCGACGAGGCCGAAGTGGAACTTGTCTGGGATCCACCCTGGAACCAGAGTATGATCAGCGAGGCGGGCCGGATGAAACTGGGCATGGTGTGAGTTGCTGAAAACGGAAGCCTGAAGGTCTACAGATCGAGTCTCTTGGACACCCCAATCTGATTTCAGTTGCCTTTTCCGCCTCCCCCATTCATTGTCCACGCCCCATGAGCCAACATCCCAGCCTTAAAGGAAGCAGCACGATCGCTGCAAAACGCAGCGTGCTGAAGCGCTACGAGCGCGTTGAATTGCTCAAGAAACGCGGCCAGTTTAAGCAGGGTCAGCGCGTGATAGGCCTGCCCAAAACCAAACCCGACGCCTGATCCCACCCACGGGTCATTCTTCCAGTACCCCGGAGACTCCACCGGGGGAATCATCGAATCCTAGGCGCGCCTCCGGATCCACCGGTATGCGCCTTAATCGTTTCTTGGCTGCAGCAGGACTTGGTTCCCGCCGATCCTGTGAAGAACTCATCCTGAAGGGGAGTGTCTCCATTAACGGTTCCTTCCGCCGCGTCCTTTCGACTCGAGTTCTCCCCGGAGATGACGTGCGCGTCTCAGGGAGGGTGATCCATGCGATGGCAACCCGAACCATCCTTCTGAACAAACCGGCCGGATACACCACCACACGAGGCGATCGGCATGCCGAACGCACAATCTTCGACCTGCTTCCAAGTGATACGGGAAATCTCTTCCATGTAGGGCGACTCGACAGGGAGAGCGAGGGCCTGCTATTGCTCACCAACGATGGCGAATTAGCCCAAGAACTGATGCATCCCTCCAAAGGAGTGGAAAAAGAATATGAGGTTGTCATCGATAAATCCTTCACCCCTCGGGATGCCGCCGCCCTAAAAAAAGGCACGTGGATAGATGGTTCAGTGGCCCGGATTGATGCAGTCCGTGACCTTGCACCCAACAAGATCCAAATCATTCTCCATCAGGGACTCAAACGGCAGATCCGCATCATGTTAGGACAACTCGGATTCAAGGTGCGACGCCTCGTCCGCACCAGACTCGGCCCCCTCACCCTGCGCGGCGTGAAACCCGGTAGTTACCGCGAGCTGCGTGAAGAGGATCTGGAACTGCTGAGAAAGGCCCTCGCCGCACCGCGGATTCTCAGACCTAAACGGGCGGCCAAGCGGATAGTTCGCCCCGCCGTTGCAGGCATCCTGAAAACAGCTTCCGCTTATCCTCTCCGTCGTGCAGTGACTACTGCTCATGGAAAACCGGGAAGAAAGGTTTCTCCTACCCGTTCCCGAATTAGCAGGAAGCCGTAAAAAGTTTTTTGAACATCGGCAAAGCCGATTTGTCAAAAATTCTTGATACTTAGAAAATATTCTTCCTATGAGGAAAATCAGTTTGCTCCATATGAACGGCAACAGGCCGCCCATTGGATGGGTGACGATCGCGTGCTGCATTGCATTCCTTTGCGGTACTCATGCAAAACCCGTCTGGGAAGTTGTTCCTCAAAAGAAAGATGCGGACCGCGACTCTGCGGCGACTGCCTCATTGCTTGAGAAACCGGACTGCTATGTCGTCCGCTTGGATCTTCCAGGCAGGGATCTCGGCAAGGTGGAAGTGAGGCTGGATGGAAAAGTCCTTCGCGTTCTAGCTCCGGAAGAGGGAGTGGAGGGCAGATATGAGCAGGAAATCCCTTTGCAGGAGGCCTCTGCGGAAGGGAATCTGCAAATCGAACGACGACCCAAGCAAAATCTCCTGTTGGTTACCATCCCCAAGGACTCAGCGGATGAGAGCCAGAATTCTACTGCTGATTCAGATGACATGTCCGGCGATTCCATCCCCTTTGATATCAGGGATGTGTTCGGAGAAATGGAACGTATGCAAAGGGAAATGGAGAGATTCATGGGGGAGGACCTTCCGGATTTTTCAAACATCAGACCATCCCTTGACCGTCAAACCCTTGACCCAAGTATGGATCTACAGGAAGAAAAAGACAGCTACGTCGTTCGTGCCCGTCTTCCCAAAGCACAAATGGGTAATGTGAATGTCAGCGTCAAGGACCAGATGCTCACAATTGAGGCCAAAGAACAGAACTCCCAGCATCGCAAGGAGGACGGGTGCTTTCTCACTCAGCATTCTCAATTCTCACGGATTATGAGGCTGCCGGGACCTGTGCAAGTCGGGAAAATGAAGGTAGATCGCAAGGACAATATGCTCGTGGTAACGATCCCAAAGGCCTCTTGGTAACAATCTCGGACCCATTTCTACCGCAGTCTCCCTACCAAAAACCCATAGAAAAGCTCCCATTGTTGTGAGCTTGACGATGCAATCGGTTTGCAAAAGGTGTCGGGACACGGCAAGACTACCATATAACTCGCCCCAAAACCGCACCCAAGGTCATGAAAATCCTCCCCGTCCTCCTGAGTATATCCTGCCTCGCAGTTGTTCCGCTTAGCGCCTCTCCAGATGTCAGCTCTCAGCCCGGAATTAGCAATGCGGACGGGGCAAAACTCGAGTACAAGGTCATCTCCGGATACAAGCAGGCCTTCAATGACGACCTGCAACTCCATCTTTCCAAGGGATGGCGTCCGGTAGGCGGTGTCTCCGTCACAACATGGAATAATGATCTCTTCTTCGCACAACTTCTCTGCCGGCCGGTGACGCAGTAGCCAAAATCCACGAACACTACTCCAGAGTATACTCCTAAAGAATGTTTTGATAGGAATCTCCGATTATGAATCTCCCCCTTCGCACACTACTCCTCATCGCGCTTCCTTCCTGCCTCGCTCCGTTGACGGCGCAGGTCGCCTCTCCCTCGACCACGCTGACAGGTGCAGGTGTCATGAAACCTCTCCCAGCGAGCAGAGTGCTTGCCTACAAAGAGATCGCAGGTGACTTCGCCTCCAATGAAGTTGCAGCGCTTGCCAAATACAGCAATAAGCGGATCACGGTCATCGGCCATGTCTCCAGCCTCAGCCAGGGCAGCAGCGAGAATAAGATCCTTATTGTCACCATGCAGGGAGCATCTGGTGCGCTGCCGGCAGTGAAAGCAGAATTCCTTTTTGGCTCGATCCCGCAGAACTCAGAAATCCAGATATCGACTGACGGATCCTCTGCCATCTTGATTCATCGAGATCGCAGTGGAAATATCCTTGGACAAGAGCCATACATGTCAGTAGATCAGCGGGTCGGTATCACAGGGAGTGTCAAGGGACTTGATGTTGGTAGTATCGTCCTGACGGATTGCAAACGCCTTTCCAAACAGAAGTTCCATTCCCTTCTAAAGGTCATGGGGGAATAAGTTTGGCCGCAGGGCCTGACTGCCCCTAAATTCTACCTTTTTCAGAAAGAATAATCCTCTGCGGCGCTTGCAAGTTGCCGCGAACTGCGCTTTCTTTTCCGCCATGACATCCGAGGAAACGGCACTTATCACAGGGCTCTATGATCGCTTAGCACAAGCTGGCAACCAACAACAAGATTCCGATGCGGCCCGACTGATTCAGGAGAAGGTAGCCGCGAATCCCCTGGCCCCTTACCTTCTCACACAGAGCACTCTAGTGCTCCAGCAGGCAGTCACCGCAGCTCAGAACCGCATCGCAACGCTTGAAAAGCAACTTGCCCAAACCGCCCAGCCACAAACCGGCGGAAGTTTTCTCTCTGGGGTTGCCAGTCTCTTCGATCCTCCGCAGCCTCCTCCCGCACCCCGCCCGACGACTCCTCCCCCAATCCCTCAGCAACCAATCCAAGCACAGGGGGGCGGCGGATTTCTGCAAGGAGCCCTTGCCACGGCTGCCGGCGTTGCCGGAGGGGCTCTTCTCTTCCAAGGAATCGAGAGCCTTTTGGGACACAGTTCAGGACCTTTTGGAGCTATGGGTAGTGGCATGTCGGGTGGCTTCCTCGGGCAGAATCAACCGATTGTCCCCACTGAGACAGTCAACAACTACTACGGGGATACGGGCTCCCAAGATCTCGGCTCCCAAAGCGATATTGGAAATCTGGATCAAGACGATGTCGTGGATAATTCCAATCCCTTCGACTCTCTAGATGGTGATGATGACTTCTCTGGTGGGGATGACGGTTCCTCATTTGTTTGAGAACTCCAGTCCCAGATTTATTGCAGCTTCACGCCACCCCGACTGGGATCTAGAGGTATTAATCCGCTAAAAGTGGTGTCGAATAGTCGTATATTCTCAAGGCACCGACAAAACATCAGCGTCTGAAAATCTTCGTCGAGTAAGTGATTCTGTAAATTTGGACACAAAAAAGCGGACCCTAGAATCAGGATCCGCTTGATTGGTGTAAGACTGTCTTAGCGTGAGCCGCGATCACCGCCAAAGGAACGGCCGCCGCCGGAACCGCCACGGGGACGATCCTCACGGGGACGGGCTTCGTTAACCGTAAGCTTCCTGCCTTGGTAATCCTTGCCCTCCAGAGCGCTGATGGCTGCGTTGCCTTCTTCGGCGTTGCCCATGGTGACAAAGGCAAATCCGCGGGAACGACCACTCTCGCGGTCCGTTACGAGCCCCACTTCAGTGGGTTTGCCGTGCTGCCCGAAGAGTTCGCGCAGGTCGGCCTCGGTAGTATCAAAGGTGAGGTTTCCAACATATAGTTTCATGGTGATGTATTTGGTTAATGACGAAATCAGGTCATCAGAGCCGTTCCCGAGAACCGGGTTTCAAACCACCAGCTGAGAAACTCAACCGACAATTCACCACGCTGCGAATCATTAAAAATCGAACTTCTTAAGCATGCTCCACTTTCAACATTACGCAAGTTAAAGTCTCAAAAAACGCATGGCAGTGAATATTTCCTGTGATTTCATTCGCCCAACAGGAGCCAGCGGAATAGCTTTACTGAACATTGCGCCAATCAGCTAATTCATCTTCAATTTTTTGCACCCCTACCGGGAGGCCTTTTCTCATCTTCTGAAATGGGCCTAGGCACAAAAAACCGCCAGAATCAGACTGCCGATCTCTGCAAGGAACACCTGCGCAACGCCCATTCCTCAAGGGGGACGCTTGTGGAGGACTTCATTCTGGAGATCGAGGGGGCAGGAAAATCACGTGACATCCTTCAATGGGGGCAGTTCACCAACATGGATAGGGATTCCCCAGCCATGTTGCGCCGTCTCGATGAAAAATTCACCCTTTGGCTAAACGGCGAAGTTTAACCATCACATAAAAATAATAACCGCTAACAATCATGGTCAAAATTAATTACGGATTCGAGAAACGAAGGAAAGAATTGGAAAAAAAACGTAAGAAGGAGGCAAAGAAAAAAGCCAAGTCCGAGAACAAGCTCTCTGAAACCACTGAGACGCAGGAAGCCGGGCCCGCTTCGGAGTAAGCCAAACAGCCTGCTTTGCCGGGCTTGGATTTGACGGGCAGTGACCAAGAAGACTTCGCCTCCCTCGGAGATTATCACGCCCTAATTAGGCAAGGATGGAGTTTCTCCATGGAAGGCTAAATCCATCCTCTGTGGAACGAAGCCACCTTCTGCTTACTGCATGATTAAACCATGTTGCGAATATCCCTTTCATTCTTTTAGCATCCTGCACTTTCATCTTAGCTTTTCATTCTTTCAATGAAGACGACCTACCGCGCAATTTCAGGATGCCCTCCGGCCCTCGGCCCGTACTCCCTCGCCGTCCAGACTGCCGGCCCGCTTCTCTTTGTCTCGGGAATGACGCCTTGGGATCCTGCGACGGGGAAGATCACTCGTGGCAGTATCACCGACCAAACCAGCCTAGTTCTTGAGAATATCAAGCGCGTCGTCGAGGGTGCTGGTGCCAGAATGGAAAACACCGTCTCCTGCCGCGTCTATCTAGCCAATCTGACGCCCAAAACCTTCAAGGAGATGAATGATGTCTATGCGGCGTATTTTGGTGGAGACCATCCGCCGGCCAGGGCCACCATCGGCGCGCAACTTCTCGGATTCGATGTCGAAATAGAGTGCGTAGTCGCCCTTCAAAACAGGTAAGGCATGAACCGTATCACTCTTGCTGCCATCCTTTTACTTGCCCTCGGCTCGAGCTGTGCACTACGTGCTCAGGACACCTTCCGAAAAGAATACATCGTAATCACGGGCGGTCCCTCCCTGATCGAATGGGAAAAGTTCAAAAGAATCCCCCACGATCATTGGTGGGCGAACTTCGCACACGCTTCCCGCATCCGCCTCGGGGAATTACGCCAGCAATACGGTCCCGATGCCTTGATTACCTGGCTGGTCTACAAGCCTTCTTATGTCCGCCGCGGAGCCCGGCAGGAAAAACACGATCTTATTGCCGAACTCCGCTCCATCCAGCAGAAATACCGGGCCAATCTGGTGCTTTTCAGTTCCCAGAAGGAACTCATTAATTATCTCAACGGAGGGAAGCCGCGTGATAGCGTCAAGATTGCAAACCTCGAATATTTCGGCCACTCCAACAAATGCTGCTTCATGTTCGATTACAGCAACGAGATCGACAGCGGCTCCAAGGTCTGGCTTCACGAGACCGAGCTCAGTCAGATCAACCGGGCTGACTTCGCCCCGCATTCCTTCATCAAGAGTTGGGGATGCCACACGGGCGAGAGCATGAGCTCCCTCTGGCGCAGGGCAACCGGTCAGCGCATGATCGGCGCCATCGGCTCCACCGACTATTCCGACAGCGATGCCCCCGGATGGCATCCGACTCTGGGTAGTAGTACCGGACGCTGGGTACAGTAGTCCCAGGTAGAATTCAGAGAAAGCGACAACTCGAATTCAACCATGAGTAATTTTCATGAACAGAGCCTGATTCACAAAACCATTCTTTATATCGGTCGCGCGATTCTTCTCCGCTGTCCGGTTTGTGGAAAGTCCCCTATCTTCACGCCGGCACTTTGCATACGCTCGCTGCGAGACTGGTTCTCCCCGCTAGACGGATGCCCTCGTTGCGGCTACCCCTACGAGCGCGAACCCGGATACTTTCTCGCCGCAACTTGGCTCATCAACTACGGAGCAGGAAGCATACTGGGCATCACCATCTATCTGGTTCTAAATGCCAACACCCACCTTCCGATCAGTGAACTTCTTGCAGCTGTTCTTATTCCCATCCTCTTCTTCAACCTCCTTTTTGCGCGTCATTCCAAGGCCCTCTTCATAGCACTCGACCACCTATCCGACCCTCATGAGAAGGATACGGGAGATGATGATGGAAATCTTCCAAAACCGGAATCACCACCCAGTGGAACAGGAAATCCAGCAAAGCCAATTCCGCTCCCCAAAAGGGGGTCGGAAGTCATCCATCACTGATGCATCCTGGAAACAAAGATCAGCAATTTCATTTGGACTTCGCTAAATAATGCCGACCTGCCCCCTGTTCCCATAAGTTTCAATGTCCCCTACTCATACTTTTTTATGTCATAGTTACATCGGTGCATTGCCACCGTGCTCACGGTGTTTTTAATATTCTCCGACTAACATGTCCGACCTGCTCTACCTTGACCACAACGCCACGACTCCGGTTGACCCCCTTGTCCGTGCCGCCATGCTGCCGTGGCTCGAGAATGAGTTTGGCAACCCATCCAGTGTCTACTCACTTGGTCGCCGCGCTGCAGCGGCCATCTCCTCGGCACGTGAACAAGTGGCTTCCCTTGTCGGAGCCCTGCCCGCCGAAATCATATTCAACAGCTGTGGCACCGAGGCAACCAACACTGCAATCCTCTCAGCCATTGCCATCGACCCCGACAAACATCACATCATCACCTCCGCCGTTGAGCATAGTGCCACCATTAAACTGTGTGAGTATCTCGCCACCCGTGGATATAAAATCACTTGGCTCCCGGTTGACCGGAGTGGATGCCTTGATCCTGCTAAACTTGAATCGGCTATCACCACCGATACCGCCGTTGTCTCCCTTCTCTGGGCCAATAACGAAACCGGCGTTCTCTTTCCCGTGGAGGAAATCGCTACCATCACGACCCGACGAAAGGTCCCACTACATCTGGACGCAGTGCAGGCCGTAGGGAAAGTGCCAGTCAGCTTGGAGGGCCTTGGAGCCCAGTATGCCTCATTCTCCGCCCACAAGTTATACGCTCCCAAGGGCGTAGGTGCCCTCTATGTGAACCGCCGCGCCCGCCACACGCCTTTGCTACGTGGCAGTCAGGAGGAGGGCAGACGAGGTGGCACTCAGAATGTTGCCTCTATCGTCGCCTTTGGAAAAGCAGCTGAACTCGCACAGGCAAATTTACTCTCTGCGGCCGAACGTGTCGGCAGGCTCCGAGACCGCTTCGAGCAGGCTTTACTTTCAAATCTCGAAGGAGTCCGCCGCAACGGCACCCACGAACCTCGGCTCCCTAACACCTGCAACCTTACCTTCTCGGGCATTGAGGCGGAATCCGCTCTTCTACTCTTTGACAAGGAAGGGCTTTGCTGCTCAGCCGGATCAGCCTGCAGCAGCGGTTCCATCAACCCATCGCATGTCCTGACCGCCATGGGAATCAAGCGCGATGAGGCCCGCTCCAGTCTCCGCTTCTCACTTGGCTGTAAAACAACCGATGAGGACATCGACCGCGCCCTTGAAATCATACCACGGATAGTTGCCAAGCTTCGTTCCCTTCTCCCGGAAAACGGCTCGCCAGTCCACATGGCCTCATAACAAATCCCTCATGAAACTCCTTCCATCACTCTTTACGGTTTTAACCATACTTCTCTCCGGTTGTCTCACCACGCCCGTCTCCCAGTCCGGATCCATGGGATCAACCACCGTCACAAATTCCAATCCCGATGCAATCATCGCAGCGGCTTTAAGCGTCTTTCCAAAGTACGGCTACTCTCCCGGGGGAGGGAATTATCCCACTTCGATCTCTTTTGACAAAAAATCTAGCCAGTTTGCCAAGATCATGTGGGGAAGCTACGGCGTTCCTCAAACTATCCGCGTGAAAGTGAAAATTACTCAAATTCCCGGAACCAATGACTTCAGAATCAGCCCCAAAGTTTACACGGTCAGCAATGCGGGGGAGGCTGGATTCGAGAGCGATCGGCCTCTCGCTGGACTCTGGAACAGCGAATTCGGCCCTCTTCTCAAGCAGGTAGCGGCCCAGTCCTCCGGGGCCGGGATCAGGTAGCGGTAGGTGATGGTGGATGTGATGGGAGCCTTCCTGAATAACTGGCTACTCTGGTCGCTGCTGTCAGCGGTATTCGCTGGATTCACCGCCATTCTCGCCAAAGTCGGGGTTGAGGGGATCAACTCCAATCTGGCAACCGCGATTCGAACGACGGTCGTCCTTTTGTTCACATGGCTAGTCGTGGCGGCAAACCGTGCGCCTATTGCAATCTCCACTATTTCTCGGCGCACTTGGATTTTCCTGTTTTTCTCTGGGTTGGCCACCGGTCTTTCCTGGTTGTGTTACTTCCGTGCGCTGCAACTTGGCATGGCCTCCAGGGTGGCACCCGTCGACAAGCTGAGTGTGATTTTTGCTATCGCCCTTGCGGCACTTTTTCTTCACGAGCCGGTCTCCTGGCAACAATGGGTCGGAGGTTTACTAATAGCAGGAGGAGCGGTCATCCTCGCTTTGTTCTGAAAAATCGGCGCTATTGCTCGCTTGGCTGAACCATCACGCATTCCATCCCGGCGGCATTGGCTGACTGCAAGCCGGTCACGGTGTCCTCAAATACAAGGCATTCGGATGGAGGCACACCAAGTCGCCTGGCGGTTTCCAGATAGGGATCAGGGGCGGGTTTGCCGCGCAGGTAATCCTCGGAAGTAACGATGACGTCGAAAAGATCCAGCAGACCGATACCCTTCAGAGTGGAGTGAACCGATTTGCGCCCTCCCCCGGAAGCTACGGCGATGGGCTTTTTCCCATGGAGTGAACGGGCGATGGATACCACCGGTCCGATCGGTTGCACGTCTGGAAGGAGGCTGAAGAATAACTCCTCCTTGATGTGAACAAGCGTATCCGGATCCATGGATAGACCCTGCATTTCATTTAGTGCTACGACAATCTCGCGGGTGGGCCGCCCTCCCCAGCTGTAGTAGAGATTTTCGGGAAAATCGGCCCCATGGGGCGCAAGGGCAAGACGCCACGCCTTGTAATGAAGGCCCATGGTGTCTGCCAAGGTTCCATCGCAGTCAAAGATGTATGCGCCAAAGGACCGGTCTGGAAGTTGGAGTTGTTGCATTACAAGTGACTACCCTGTTGCTTTGCGTTTGACGAAAAAAAAGCGCCCCAGCATGCTTTCGGATCACCCCCGTATAGGGAATACAGCCATGCGCCATACCATCTCAATCCTGGTCGAAAACAAATTCGGTGTCCTAACCCGCATCGCTGGAATGTTCAGCGGCCGCGGATTCAACATCGACACCCTGAACGTCGGCCCGACCCTCGATCCACTGACCTCGCGCATGACAATAGTTGTACGTGGCGACGATAAGGTTCTCGATCAAGTCACCAAGCAACTCGAAAAGCTAGTGAACGTCATAAGCGTCGAGGACTTCGGTGAGTCAGGCTACATTGAACGCGAACTGGTCCTCATCCGGGTGAAAGCTAATGCGAGAGAACGAGCCGAGATCATGCAGGTTTGCAACATCTTCCGCGCAAAGATCATTGATGTGCAACCAAAACGCCTAGCGATCGAAGTTACAGGCTCGGAAAGCAAGATTGAAAAGTTTCTCGCCCTGATGGATCACTTCGGCATTATCGAACTGACCCGTACGGGCAAGATCGCCCTCTGCCGTTCCAAGTAATCCGGAACGCCTCCAATCTCACGTAAAACACAAACACACCAAAATATGCCCGCAAAAATCTACACCGACAAAGATGCCGACCTGAAGTTCCTCAAGGGAAAAACCTGCGCCGTGATCGGCTTCGGTTCCCAAGGTCATGCCCACGCCCTCAACCTCAAAGAGAGCGGCATCAAAGTGATCATAGGACTCTATCCCAAGAGCAAGAGCCGCGAGGTTGCCAAAAAACTCGGCTTTCAGGTCTTCGATACCGCCGAGGCTGTTAAAAAAGCTGATGTGATCTTTGTCGCAGTTCCCGACCTTACCATCCCAGAAGTCTATGAGAAGGAGATCGCCCCGAATCTCCATTCAGGCCACACCCTGCTCTTCAGCCATGGATTTGCGATACACTTCAAGACAATCGCTCCCCCAAAGCATGTCGATATCATCATGGTGGCTCCAAAGGGGCCCGGCCACACCGTTCGTCGCCAGTATCAGGAAGGAAAGGGCGTCCCCACCCTCATTGCCATTTACCAGAACAAGAGCGGCAATGCCAAAAAAACTGCCCTTGCATGGGCCAAAGGTATCGGCGGCACTCGTGGCGGAGTTTTTGAGACCAGTTTCAAGGAGGAAACAGAGACGGACCTCTTTGGCGAGCAGGCTGTCCTTTGCGGCGGCACCTCGGCCCTCATCCAGGCAGGATTTGAGACTCTTGTCGAAGCCGGATACCAGCCGGAGATGGCTTACTTCGAGGTTCTTCACGAATTGAAACTCATTGTAGACATGATCAACGAATCGGGAATCAGCGGAATGCGTTTCTCGATCTCAGAAACGGCCAAATACGGCGATGTCGCAGTAGGTCCAAAGGTAATCGACTCTTCCGTGAAGAAACGTATGAAGGCAGCCCTCAAGGACATCCAGACAGGGAAATTTGCCAAGGAATGGATCAAGGAGTCCAAGACGGGCCGCAAGAAATACAATGCCCTTCTTAAGGCCGGAGAGAAGCACCCCATCGAAAAGGTTGGAGTACAACTCCGTTCCCGTATGCCTTGGATCAAAAAGAAGAACATCAAGGGAGCTCAGGCTGCCTATTAGGACCCGTTTGGGTACATTCTCCGCCGAAAAAAGAGCGTTCGGATCATCTCTTTCGAACGCTCACATTCGGGAGAAATATATTTCAACGATGCTGACTGCAAACGTCATCTGATCAGCAGTAACGAGATTTGAATCAGAATCTCATCCACACAGAGATGAGCCGTGCCTTAAAAGTCTTTCATAGAACGGTGGCTGTGGTATCCGCATACCTTGTTCTTTCTGGCGTTTCTGGTGCAACCGACAGGATCGGAACACTTCTGGAACCGGCCAAATTCGACATCGTAATCAACGGAGTGGTGAAAGGCAGTATCACAGCTGCAAAAGGAACCAAGGTCGTCATCCTTGAGGAGAGCAAGGAACTGGTGCTTGTCGGATTCAGCGATTCCAAGACATGGCTCGAGAAAACGCACCTGGAAATACCCGCAGTCCAAACGGTCACTCCTTCACCAACTGCAACGCCCTCTATCACACCAAGCTCATCAACCACACCGATACCCAAAGAACCTGCTGCACAGTCCCCTGCAAAAGATTCTTCAGACACCGTCACATTTAGATCAGGACAACCGGAACATTGGATAACCTTGGAGAAGGACGGGCGGTTACTCTATGCAGCTGATGTTCGGGGCAACCGTATTCCCGATTTCTCCAACTGCGGCTACGAAGGAGGCGGGGTTTCTCTGCCTGCTGTGCCGGTGAAGGCCACCGTGAACCCTGTGCAGGGCGATGCCGGATCCACAATTCAGACGGCCATAGATGAGGTCTCCAGCCTTCCCTTGGATGCCAACGGATTTCGCGGGGCAGTACTTCTCCATAAGGGAACATACTCCATCAAGGATGAAATCCATATCAACGCGGACGGAGTCATCCTCCGCGGGGAAGGACAGGATGAAAAAGGCACAAAAATAATCGCCACAGGCAATCGACAGAGAACACTCATCGTCATCGGAAGCGTGGGAAAAGGGGTGAAGCCGAGATCTGAAGACGACGATACAGCTTCGGGGAACTCCAGTGCTTCCAAATTCCGCAGCCCCATCACAGACAGCTATGTTCCTGTAGGAGCCAAGAAGTTCAATGTTGGCGATGCCTCGGGCCTCCACGTGGGGGATCATGTAGAGGTTGTCCGCCCCAGCCCACAAAACTGGATCCATGAGCTTGGCATGGACAACATCCCTCAAAATAAGGATGGAAGCGTAATACAATGGAGCCCGGGAACCTATGATCTCCACTTCAAGCGCCGCATAACTGCCTTGCAGGGCAATACGGTTACTATCGACGCCCCAATTTGCTGCGCCCTAGACAAGACATACGGCGGCGGTGACATCCTCGCAGGTGTGGAGGAAAAAACCGTCCGCCATGTTGGAATCGAGAATCTCTCGGGAGATTCGGAATTCAATGGGAATACGGACGAGAAACACGGGTGGGTTTTTATCGGAATGGTCGCCTGTCGAAACGGTTGGGTGCGTGATGTCACCTCCATCCACTTTGGATACAGCTGTGTATTGGTCGACAGCGGATCGACGGCAATCACTGTGCAGGACTGCAACTGCCTCGACCCAATTTCGCAAATCACAGGTGGTCGACGTTACTCCTTTGGTCTCGACGGTCAGCTCTGTCTGGTACTGCGGTGCCATACACGAAATGGACGGCATGATTTCGTGATGCACGCTCGTTCACCAGGACCCAATGCTTTTGTTGACTGTTCTGCCGATTTAGCCCACGCCGATACGGGACCTCATCACCGGTGGTCTGTCGGCGTGCTCTACGACAATGTGAAGGTCCACGGGGATGGGCAAAGAGGCCACGGCGAGATCAACATTCAAAATAGGGGAGGCATGGGAACAGGTCATGGGTGGGCTGGAGCCAATCAGGTGCTCTGGAATTGTGTTGCGGACGGGATGATCGTTCAACAACCGCCGACCGCCCAAAATTGGGCTATCGGTTGTCAGGCTAAAACCATGGAAGGAAACGGTTATTGGGAATCGAAAGGGAGTCAGGCTCAACCCACGAGTCTCTATCGTGCCCAACTTTCCTTGCGCCTCGGAAAAGAGGCCGCGAATTCCGTTCTGGGCCAGGGAGAATAAACCTCGGATCCGACATCCCCTGCCACTGAGCTCAAAAATGACTCCATTGAGAGGCATTTAAGCTATCGCGTTCCAAAAAAGCGACCTTCGGAAGGATTCTGCTGGACGCTCTGTTTTTTTCACCCAATTTAGAAGCCATTATGTTCAAAGAAATCCAGAAAGCCCTCGGCTCCCAAGCCGAATACCTGCTCAACCACAAAAGCAAGACGATCTCCAAGGATCTCCTTCACCTTCCCGGCCCTGACTTCGTCGATCGCATCTTCATCCAAAGCGACCGCAATCCCCGCGTCCTTGCAAACCTTCAACGCCTCTACGGAACGGGACGCCTGGCCAATACCGGCTACCTTTCGATTCTTCCTGTCGATCAGGGCATCGAACACTCCGCAGGTGCTAGCTTCGCCGCGAATCCTCTCTATTTTGATCCCGAGAATATTGTGAAGCTGGCCATAGAAGGCGGATGCAATGCCGTTGCCTCAACCTTCGGCGTGCTCGGTTCCGTCGCACGCAAGTATGCCCACCGCATCCCCTTCATGGTGAAGGTCAACCATAACGAACTTCTGACTTATCCCAATCAGGCACGCGAGATCATGTTCGGTACCATTGACGAGGCTTACGACATGGGCGCGGCAGCCATCGGAGCCACCATCTACTTCGGTAGTGATGATGCAAGCAACGAGATCATTCAGGTCGCCGAGGCCTTCCAACACGCGCACGAGCTCGGCATGGCCACTGTCCTCTGGTGCTACCTCAGGAACAACGCTTTCAAGAAGGACAAGGATTACCATCTTTCCGCCGACCTCACAGGGCAGGCAAATCACCTCGGTGTCACCATCCAAGCAGACATCATCAAACAAAAGCTTCCAGAAAACAACGGAGGCTTTAAGGCGCTTAATACCGGTGGCTCCAGCTACGGCAAACTTGATGAGCGTATTTATACCGAACTCACGAGTGATCATCCGATCGACCTCTGCCGCTATCAGGTTGCAAACTGCTACATGGGCAGGGCTGGACTTATTAACAGTGGTGGAGCTTCCGGCGCCCACGACTTTGCAGAAGCCATAACCACCGCAGTAATCAACAAGCGTGCCGGCGGCTCCGGACTCATTTCTGGACGCAAAGCCTTCCAGCGGCCGATGAACGAGGGAGCTAAACTCCTTCAGACCATCCAGGATGTTTACCTCACTCCAGAGGTAACTATTGCCTGACCAGCCTGCTGTTTGATGAGCGAACGGGCATTACTCGCCGCTCAAGGATATCTCGAGCTCGGCATGGTCGAAGAGGCCCTTGCCGAGCTAGCCTCCGTACAGATTCCTATGGAAGAAACTCCTGATTTCCTGGAGTTACGCCTCCACATTTTCATGCGTGCAGCCCGTTGGGCAGAGGCCTTGGCAACCGCTGAGGAACTTCTCCGTCTCCAACCGGAGACTCTTTCCGCGTATATTCACGGCGCCTTTGCCCTCCATGAACTGAGAAGGACCGCTGAAGCACGAGACCTGCTACTGAAAGGACCTTCAATTCTTCGGAAGAATCCGACCTACCACTATAACATTGCCTGCTACGAAGCAGTCCTGGGAAACCGGGAGTCTGCACTCCGAAGCCTTCGCGAGAGTTTTGTCCTTGATGCAACCTTCAGAGACTTTGCGCGTCGCGATCCAGATCTCAAACTACTGCGTGAGGAGTTGGCCGGGTAATGGACTCATCTGGGCTTGATGGGGCGCTTGACCGGGTAAAGGAGGCTTTTGCCGAAGTTCTTGAGGAAACTCCACGCGGTGGGGCGGCTCTCTCAATCTGGCAGGATGATAAATGCCTGATTTCTCTTTATGGCGGAGAATCATCTCCCGCCAAACCGTGGACCAACAAAACTCCCTGCCTAATCTGGTCGGCCAGCAAAGGAGTTGGTGTCGCCTGCACCCTTCATTCACTGCAAGAGCACGGAATCACCCTTAAAACCCCCGTGTCTGAAATCTGGCCGGAATTTTCGGCATCGGGTAAAAACGGAATCACCTTTGAGGACCTACTCTCCCACAGGGCTGGACTTGCCGCAATTGACCGCAAGGGTCTCTCCATCACGGATCATGAGGGAGTTGCTGAGTCGCTAGCATCTCAACCACCAAACTGGGTTCACGATGGGAGTCACGGCTATGGCGCCCGCACATTCGGTTTTCTGATCGACGAAATCGTTCGAAGGGTTTCCGGGGAAACTCTTGCCTCTTACTGGAACAGAACCTTTCGCAGGATCGTGGCCCCTGATACGGATCTCGACCTCTGGTTCGGTGTATCCGGCAAATACGTGGAAGATGTCGCCACGTCAATAGCACCCAAGACTCCTCCCCCACCTGGTCCATTTTCCATAGCTTTTGGCGACCCAAATTCACTCACCCGACGCGCCCTCAGCGAACCTGGAGGCATACTCACCCCATCGGTGATGAATACCCCGGAGATGAGGCAGGCCTCCATCCCATCGCTGGGACTAATCTCCACGGCGGATGCCCTTGCACGTTTTTATTCATTCCTAACCACTTCTAACTCATTCTTCACATCCGAGACGCGAACTCTGATGCAAACTACTATTTCGAGAGGGGTAGACCGCTCCTTGCTCGAAAAAACATCTTTTTCCGCCGGATTCATGACCAATGAGTTCGGAGTCTATGGACCGAGTAGGCTAGCTTTCGGGCATCCCGGAGCAGGTGGGGCGCTAGGGTTTGCCGATCCGGAACTTGGTTTGGGCTTCGCCTTCATCCCAAGTGCAATGAATCCAGGAGCCCTTCCGGGATCTCGGACGCGGAAACTGCTGAGGGCTCTTTACGGAATGCCTGAGTCGGAATAAAATACATCATGGCTGAAACGACCTCCACCGCCCTTCCCTATAAGATTGGCAACGAGAAGCTCTGTCGTGTTACTGATGCCGCTTCAACCCGTCTAACCTCGCTACTGAGCAAGCAGGGACGCCCTCAAGGCGCCCTGCGCGTTGCGGTGATAGGTGGAGGTTGCTCAGGGCTCCAATACAAAATGGATCTAGTCGATGGTCCGATGCCCCGAGACATATTGGTTCACTCCAAGGAAGTGAACATCGTAATCGACCCAAAAAGCGCACTCTTTGTCAGCGGTTCGGAACTGGACTTCAGTGACGACTTGCAAAAGGGTGGATTCAAAGTTACCAATCCAAATGCCGTGGCTCACTGCTCCTGTGGGGAAAGCTTCTCGGCTTGACGCCATAGAAGTCGTCGAGCTGTTTGGATTGAAGGATGTAGGGTTAGACATCATCAAACTAAGCTCACCCTTATAGCTCCTTAATTTATTGATTTTTTATGCCAGATCCCTTCGCCGTTCTTGGTCTATCTAAGCGTCCCCTACTCTCAGAAGAGCAGATCGGAGACGCATACCGGAAACTTGCTGGGGAACTTCATCCGGATCAGTTGGGGGGGGACGTCGGCAGGTTTCGTGAGATCGGTGAAGCAGCAGCCATTCTGCGTGACCCCTCAAAGCGTCTTCGTGCGTTGACTGAAGAGAAATCCGGAGGATTACTCCCTGAAATGGCAGCTGATCTTTTTCCGAAAATCTCAGCATTAATTCAGAGGGCCGACTCTCTAATTGAAAAACAGCTGGCTGCTTCGAACGTACTCTCAAAGGCGCTGCTCATAGCGCCTCTCAGGGCGGTTTCAGAAGAGCTAGAATCTCTACTCACGCAACTCCGGACATGGCACACCTCATTGGAGAAAGAACTGGCTGGAATTGATAAGGCATGGCCTGAATGCGATCATAATGCCATGAACTTGTTGGCAGATTCTTTCGCTTATGCCATCCGATGGGAAGGCCAGCTTCGAGAGATGAGGTTGGCCCTCGACGCAGCCCTTGCATAACGTCTCCAAATGATTGCAGGGATTGACCTTGGCACAACCAATTCGCTTATCGGGGTATACGACAGTGGATTCCCCACACTCCTTGCCAACAGGGAGGGACATAGGCTGACTCCGTCGGTTGTGTTTTATGGAGAGAATAATCAGATCCTCGTTGGCAGTGAGGCCCGCAGACTGCAGAGCATCCACCCGGAACGTTGCATCTCCTCGGTGAAGCGCCTGATAGGGCGCCGTCTAGGTGATGATGGCACTGGAGGAATGAGAGGCACCAAGGGAACGGCGGCGACCATCACGATCGGAGATCGGTCACTGTTGCCGGAGGAGATCTCCGCCGAGATCCTGAAGAAGTTGAAGGCGGTCGCAGAGGACCGCCTCGGTACTGAAATCACTCGCACGGTTATCACAGTCCCAGCTTATTTCAACGATGCCCAACGTGCCGCGACCAGGAAAGCGGGAGAACTGGCTGGCTTTACCGTGGAGCGGATAGTTAGCGAACCGACAGCGGCCGCTCTTGCCTACGGTCTCGATCGGCTTGCTGAAAAATCCAAGATAGCAGTCTATGATCTTGGCGGAGGGACATTTGATCTTTCGATTCTGCAACTCGACAACGGAGTTTTTCAGGTGCTCTCAAGCCATGGAGACACACGCCTCGGCGGAGATGATCTTGACGATGTTATTTCAAAACTCCTCATCCGCAAAGCTTGCATCAAAATCGATTCTCCAGGTTCCTCGATTCGCCTTCTCGAAGCCGCACGCGCCGCAAAGGAAAACCTTTCGTTACTCGAGGAAACCGTTGTCAGACTCCCATTCTTCGATGGCACAAAGAGCCTTGAGATTCCTCTCACTCGCTCTGAAATTGACGAGGCCTGTGCTCCGCTCATTCAACGTACACGTCTCCATTGCCTGAGATCTCTCGAGGACGCCGGTGTTTCCGCCTCTGATCTCGACGAAGTGATCCTTGTAGGAGGTTCCACACGAATGCCACTGGTCCGGAAGTTCGCCTCTGAAATTTTCGGGAAGCAACCTAACCTTTCTCAACACCCCGACGAGGCGGTGGCCATCGGTGCTGTTCTGCAGGGTGCAATCCTTGATGGGAGCCTACGCAACGTCGCCCTTCTTGATGTCACTCCTCTCTCCCTGGGTATCGAGACATTCGGTGGGCTGATGAATATTATCATTCCGAGAAATACGACAATTCCCGTCAAGGCGGGTGAAATGTTCACCAATGCGGTGGCTGGCCAATCCGGCATGAGAATCACGGTACTCCAGGGGGAACGTGAGCTTGCGAACGACAACTGGACGCTCGGTTCCTTTGACATTCCGTTTCCTCGTGCCTCCAAAGGGACCGCAAGAATTGGAGTTCAATTCTCAATCGATGCCGATGGCATCCTCCAAGTGCTTGCGCGTGACACCACCACAGGAAATGAAAAAATTATTGAGGTCAGGAGTGCAGTCGAGGTCTCCGACGAGGCAGTGGAGGCAATGCTTGCCGGTTCGCTGGAACATGCTTTTGAGGACATGGATGCACGCATCTTCACTGAAGCCCGCCTAAAGGCAGAGGAAATGCTGCCAGCAGTAGAAACCGCACTTACACAACTCTCCACGGAACTTCCCGCCGAGGAAGTCCTGGAGATCAGGCGTCAAGCTGCTGCAGTAAAGGCGGCGATGGAGTCCAAGGAAACCATCCGCCTGAAACAGGAGCTTGTCACACTCGATAACATCACCCAGAACCTAGCCACCCGCCTTATGGAAAAGGCGATGATGTGAAAATTCCGCCATCGTAACGGGTTCTGCAAAGCAATGGTTCCCGCTGATCAACCCCTGCGGTCGTTGATGCCGAACGGACCTTGTTAAAGAGAAAGAAGAAATTTTGTGAAGAAGTCAACGCCTTCCTCAAGGTCCGAAATTTCAATCCATTCATCCGCGGTGTGTGCCTGGGTGATTGATCCTGGCCCCAGTGCCACGGCGGGCATTCCATTAGCAGAAAAGACAGCTGCATCGCAAAACCATGGAGCACCAACGGGTAGTGCGCCAAGGGCCGAGAGGCTTCGTATTAGTGGGTGATCTGGATCTGTAAAAAGAGGTGGAGACCCTTGATGGGAAATCTCCACTCCCGGTGCCGACCTCTGGAGGAGATTGATGATGCGAAGAGGGTCCTCGCCAGGAACGGTACGGATATCGATGCTTGCCTCGCAGTAATCTGGCACAATGTTCGTTTTGGATCCGCCACGAATCGTCCCAATACTAAGAGTCGAGTTTCCAAGCAACGAATGCTGCCGGTTGGAAAAATCTGAAATAACATGCTTTCTGATTGCTTCGACAGCTGCAGTCATCTTGTAAATCGCATTATCACCGCGTTCTGGCGTAGAAGCATGCACAGCCTTCCCACGACAGGCCATGGTCACCCACAGGGATCCCTTATGGGCATAGACTGTTTTGAGGCCAGTCGGTTCACCAACAATCACGAAGTCGAATTTCTCCTCCGATGCGAGTGCCTTCGCCCCGTGTTGTCCAGACTCCTCTCCCATGAGTCCAGCAAACCAGATCTCATGGCCTAGCATGGGAATCCTCTCCCGAACTCGTGCTAATGCGCAGAGCATCGCCGCCATTGGTCCTTTTGTATCGCTAGCCCCGCGCCCCCAAACTCGTCCGTCCTTCAATTCCCCGCTGAAGGGATGAATGGTCATGCCCGCCACACTCACCGTGTCAGTGTGAGGAGCCAGCAGCAGACGAGGTTTCCCAGGGCGATCACTCGGGAAGCGGGCAACGACATTCGGACGACCAGGAAGAACCTCTCGGAGAGAAACTTCCGCTCCAAGCTCAAGGAGAATTTTTTTCAGTCTCAAGGCAATAAGGGCTTCCCCAGGATCACCAACTCCTGGATCTCCCTCGGGGTTGACACTTGGAGTACGGATTAGCTCACCCAAGAGCGCTACGGAAGAGAAGTTTTCCATGCGATTTCCTTACTTTCCTTTGTGAAAGGAGCGGTACCACTCCACGAATTTTGGAATGCCTTCACGAATAGGCGTTTGAGGCGCATAGTCTAAAAACATCCGGGCCTTGGTGATATCAGCTGAAGTCATGGGCATATCCCCCCGCTGCTCGGAGCAACGCTCAATTATTGCCTTCTTTCCAAGGGCATTTTCAATCGAGGCAATAAGCTGCGAGAGGGTCGTGGTCTCATTTTCGCCAAGATTAAATATCTCGAACAACGCCCCCTCCCCTTCAAGAAACGCAAGGGCTCCAGTCACCCCCTGCACGATGTCATCAATGTATGTGTAGTCGCGCCGGGTTGTTCCATCTCCGAATTGTTTGATCGGCCTGCCGTGTTCGATGGATTCAGTAAAACAGTGTATGGCTAGGTCCGGCCGCTGGCGCGGTCCGTAGACAGTGAAGAAACGGAGGCAAACTGCACGTATTCCATGTAGATTCACATAATTTCCGCAGAGTTGTTCCCCTGCGATCTTTGTGGCGGCATAGGGGGAAAGTGTCTGGAGAATCGGAAGATCCTCACGAAACGGAATTTTCTTTGAGAGGCCGTAGACGGAAGAGCTTGATGCAAAGAGAAGTTTTCTGCATCCGGAGAGTCGGGCAGCCTCAAGCACGTGAAAAGTCCCGGTGATATTGGTCTCAATGTAGAGTCTCGGATCCAGAATTGATGGTCTCACTCCGGCACGGGCGGCTAGATGGATCACGGCCTCTGGTTTTATCCGTTCAAACAATTCCTTAACCCGCGCCCAATCACGCAGGTCAAGTTCTGCAATCTCAACGCCAGCTTTGAAAGAAGCAATATTGGCCCTCTTGATTGATGGATCATAGAAGTCATTAAAATCATCCAGAATCGTCACCCCATGTCCCTGATCAACCAAAGCGCGAACCACGTGGGAGCCGATGAATCCGGCCCCACCTGTGACAATGATCTTCATTCATAAAGGCTATCCAGACACCTCACGGGGATGAAAGAGAGAAAAGGCATGGCCGATACACTCCTTAATTTGCTGCAGATAGCTTTGAACCGGAACTGAAGGCAGGAGTTTACAAAATCCAAGGATTGCTAAGACGGGAACCCCTTGCTCTCAACGGATTACACCTACTCCTCGCGAATAATCGCTGTTTTAAGACAAGTGCCCTCAACTTTTTTATTCTTCAACTTCTCCCGATGCTTTCTCTGAGGCATAATTAATTGATGCCCCGCGATTGTAAGAAGCCATCCCTGCCAAAACGCACTTGGGTCGAGATCGACCGTGCTAATCTCCGCCACAATCTCAAGGTAGTCCGAAAACTAGCCCGCGGCGCCGGAATCATGGCCGTGGTCAAAGCCAATGCGTATGGCCACGGTCTCAATGAAACAGCGGCTATCTTTTCGAGGGGAGTCGAGGTTTTTGCGCTAGCCTCTCTTGCTGAGGCTCTCCAACTCCGTACGACGGAAAAAACCAAGCCGATCCTGCTACTGAGCGCCGCACTCCCCACTGAGTATCCTGAAATCGCCAGCAATGGGTTTATCCCGACTATTTCCTCGGTCCAGGAAGCCGAACACTTTGCAAAATTTGCCACGAGAAATTCGCCCATTCACTTCAAGATCGATACCGGAATGGGACGCCTCGGTGTACTTCCAGAGGAAGCCTCCGTGATCCTCAATGGAATTCTAAAACTTCCACTTTCTCTCCACAGCATCTCAACCCATCTTCCTTCTGCCGACAGTGACACTAACTTCACTAGGAGACAACTGAAGAGCTTTGAGAAGCTCTTATCAAAAATTCACATGCTTGTTCCGAACGTCCCGGTGCATGTGTTGAATTCTGCCGCAACCATGCTCTTTCCATCTTATGCCCACAATCTCGTCAGGGTTGGGCTGGCTCTTTACGGAGTCTCTCCCGTAAAGCGTTTCCAGAAACAGTTCCGTCCGGCTCTCTCATGGAAAGCTGCAGTAACCCTTGTGCGAGAAATACCCAAAGGCCATTCCATCAGCTATGGAGGCACCTACAAGACGCCTCGCAACCTTCAGGTTGCAGTCATACCTGTCGGATATGCGGACGGATATCCCAGACAGCTCTCCGGAAGGGGATCTGCGGTGTTGATTCATGGAAAACGTTGCCCGGTCTTGGGCCGAGTTACGATGGATCAGATCATGGTTGATGTCTCAAAAGTGGCTAAAGTAAAGGTTGGTGACGAAGCCGTGCTTGTTGGAAAACAGGGCCGACAGGAGATCACCGCAACGGAAGTAGCGAGACGCTCTGATACGATTCCTTGGCACCTCTTTACTGGCATCACCGCACGGGTGGACTACTGCTATAAGAACTGAAGATTCAACTGCCCTGGCTCCTAACTTTTGATTCGCGTAATAGCAATCCCCTAAGCTGCCTTGGGCCCACGGAAGGCCACGCACTCATGGAGCACTCGATCGGAGGCAAAGTGCTCGCTAGACCTAAGCACCACGTTGATTTCACCCGAAAGTGAATGTCCTTTTTTTGCCAGATCCTCGGCAATTGTCTGGGAAGCCTCGAGAATCTCAACCAGTTGCGGATCCTGAGTCAGAACAATAGGTTTCAATCCGCGAACAACAAGAATCGTAACCGGACGAATGGAACGCGCTATTGGATCAAGCGATAGAAGATCAGCCGAATCTTCGGCCTGTGCTTCAGCCTCGGCGTGACGAACCTCGAGCTGGATCATTCTAGCACGGGCCTCAGGCGTCACCGACTCGATGGCATGGGTGATTGCATCAAGCAGAGCATGACGCACCTCCGCAAGCTCGGTTATCTCCTGGAGCTTCTGCAGGTCCTCGTTCTGGTGAATCGCCTTGGCAAGCTGAGAGATTTCCTTCAAGTAGGCATTACGCTGCGAGTCGGGCACATAATACATGACCACCAAGTGGACCCGAACAGCATCGGGTGACCCGTAGTCGATCCCAGTCGGGCTCCATCCAACTGCACAAAGAAGCTCCCCATCGTGTTCTGAAGTTGCATGAGGACAAGCCCATCCCTTGCCGATACCTGTGTTATGGAGTTTCTCGCGATTCAGAGCCTTCTCGGTAATCCCATCCTCATCAGCGATCTCTGGAATAGCCTCAAGAAGAGTGCCAAGAAATTCCAAAGCGTCGTTTTTTGTGTTGTCGGGAAGTTCGACAAGTCGGCCTTCCTGAAGAGCGTTGAGCAGGGCTTTCATGGGAAATGATTATTGCGTTGGCTAACCGATCCCGAATCTTCTGGCAAACCAAGCGTTCACCGAATGGGTCAGGGTGACATAGCAGAGAATGGTGGCTGCAATAAAGGCCCAATAGATCGGAGGAAGCGGCACCATGTGGAGATATGCAGCAATCGGCGGGATGTAGGGAATTGCCGAGCCAATGGCTATGATTACAAGCGTTGATGTGAGTAGCGCTGCGCTCGGAGTACTCTGGATAAAAGGAATTTTACGGGTTCTGATGACGTGGACGATCAGGGTCTGCGTGATGATTGATTCGACAAACCAACCGGAGTGAAAAAGCGCGGCGGCATACGTGTCGTCGGGAGCGACATGGGAGCCACCAGCGAACCGGTGAAGCAGCTCGGCAGGGGCTGGAAGTCCCAGGTTATTGCATTTGAAGAAAAAGAGCATCAGCATGAAGGTCGTATAGTCAAAGATCGAACTAGTTGGTCCAACGAACATCATGAAGTTTTTGATGTTGCCTATATCCCACTTTCTTGGTTTGAGCATGAACTCCTCATCAACGTTGTCATAGGGAATGCCTAACTGAGAGAAATCGTAGAGCAGATTATTCATTAGCACCTGAATCGACGCCATCGGCAGATAAGGAAGAAAGTAACTGCTCCCGGTCATGCTGAACATATTGCCGAAGTTGGAACTCGCCCCCATGCGGATGTATTTAATGATGTTAGCGAAAACCTTGCGTCCCTCCAAAATGCCATCTTCAAGCACCATGAGACTCCGCTCGAGGAGGATTATATCCGCTGATTCCTTCGCAACATCAACCGCTGTGTCAACGGAAATTCCGACATCGGCAACGCGGATCGAGAGAGCATCATTGATTCCGTCGCCCATGTAGCCAACGACATGACCTCGCTTCTGCAATGCGACGATTATACTTTCCTTCTGGGAGGGTGAAAGCCTGGCAAAGACGCTTGTCTTTTCAGCCAATTCACCAAGTTGGTCCTCAGTTAGGTCAACAAGCTGGTCGCCCGTTATGATTTCACCGGCATCCAGATGTACGTCCTTGCAGATCTTGCGGGTGACCAACGCGTTGTCACCCGTCAGGATCTTGGTTTTCACTCCATAGTTGGCCAGGGATGCAATCGCTTTCTGGGCCGACTCCTTGGGGGGATCTAGAAAGGCAATATAACCGAGCAGGATGAGATCACTCTCATCGGCAATCGAAAAACTGCCCTTGTCCTGAGGAAATTCCCGATAGGCGATGCCTAGGACACGGTAACCGTCACGACTCAGGGCCTCGAATTCCTCAAGAAGGTCATTTTTGATCAGATCGATCATCATGTAGACCTCGTCATCCACTTGGTAATGGGTGCAGCTCTTATAGATATCCTCAACGGCTCCTTTGCAGATGAGCACATGATCTCCTTCGTAATCCACCACCACCGACATCCGCTTGCGCTGAAAATCAAAGGGAATCTCATCCACCTTCTTGCATCCGCGATCGACATCAAGATCCGTGTGAGCAAGGACCGAATTGTCGAGGAGATTGCGTAGGCCCGTCTGATAGTAGCTGTTCATGTAGGCATAACGGAGGACGTCCTCGCTCTGCCTTCCCGTCACATCGACATACTTTTCCAAGATAACGCGGTCCTGGGTGAGTGTTCCGGTCTTGTCGGTACAGAGAATGTCTATAGCTCCAAAATTTTGGATCGCGTGGAGTTTTTTCACGATCACCTTCTTGCGGGACATGGAAAGAGCCCCCTTAGCTAGATTCACCGCGATCATCATCGGAAGCATTTCGGGGGTCAGGCCCAGGGAAATTGCCAACCCGAACATCAATGCGTCGGCCCAGTTGTGTTTTGTGATGCCGATAATAAAAAACACCACACTAACCATCACCACCATGAAGCGAATCATCAGCCAGGTGAACCCGGCAACGCCGCGGTCGAAACTGGTCAGAACGGGCGCACTTCCAAGTTTCTCTGAGATCGCTCCGAAGTGAGTGCGCAAGCCCGTGTTCACTACCAAGGCCCGTGCTGCTCCGCTAACCACGTTGCTACCTTGGAAAACGGCATTGGTCATTTCGATGACCGCTTTGGAGGGAGCCGAAGGGACCTCAGCATATTTTTCCACCGGCATCGACTCGCCTGTAAGTGAAGACTGACTGACAAAGAAATCCTTGGTCGAGAGAAGTCGAAGGTCGGCCGGAATAATCGATCCGGCTTGAAGAACAACAATATCTCCGGGGACGATCTCGGACATCGGAATCTC
>Ga0007854_10000085_pt1 | contig 72929 bp, 78 predicted proteins | sample CryBogCBH12Aug08_FD_60382 | JGI IMG/M metagenome (GOLD analysis project Ga0007854, IMG submission 60382) | Freshwater microbial communities from Crystal Bog, Wisconsin, USA - CBH12Aug08 | ecosystem: Environmental > Aquatic > Freshwater > Lake | place: Crystal Bog, Wisconsin, USA | collected... | reverse complement strand
GATGATGATGAAGAGGAGGATGACAACACATCTAAATCAAAAAAGAAACACATACAACAACCTGCCCCTACAGGGATAAGTATTAGTTTTGGGTCATTTGGACCTGATGACAGTATGATGGAGAAAATGGTTCCAAAGCGCCATAATATGAAGAAAGAACCTGAAACAGTTAAGAAATTTGTCAAACTTATTACAGCTCCACTAGAGGAGACTACAATTGATGATCAGATTGATCAATTCAAGGCACTCCCTGACAGTCAGCAACGCTCAATGATTGACAGTCTTGAGCGCAGACCTAAGGCAGATGGCGGCCAGAATACAATGTTCCGAATTCTATCAATGAAGATTAACCCAGAAATCCAGAGTCTAATTCTAGCAAAATACAACGCCTTACAGGCGCTTGATCCCACAAGTAGTGAATACTATAAGAGTCGCAATTGGGTTGAAAAAGCAACGGCTCTCCCTCTTGGAGACTATAAGGATATGCCTGTAAAGTTGGATGATGGCCAAGAAAAATGTGGTGGATTTATGGAACGAGCAAGAGCCTGTCTAGATGCGGCTATTTATGGCCAATCAGAAGCAAAACTCCAGATTCTCCAGTTTATTGCCGCAAAAATTACGAATCCAAACTCTCGCGGTCTATCGCTTCTACTTGCCGGCCCACCAGGTGTTGGAAAGACCAGTCTTATTAAGAATGGTATTGCGAAGGCTCTTGACTGGCCCTTCCAGTTCATCAGTCTTGGAGGTGATTCAGATGCCAGCACATATACTGGTCACCAACTTGTCTATGAGGGAAGCCATTCAGGAAAGATTGTAAATAGTATTATTGCAGCAAAGAGCCTCTCAATGGTTCTCATGTTCGACGAAGTTGATAAGATTTCAGCCACTCCTAAGGGCGAAGAAGTACAACACTTGCTCATTCATCTTACAGACCCTGTACAAAATGGGGACTTTGAGGATAAGTATCTCAGCGGTATTCCAATTGACCTCTCCAAGATTATGTTCGTCTTTAGTGCAAATGACATCGGAAAACTTGACAGAGTTCTCCTTGACCGTTTTGTAGTTATTGAACTTGAAGGGTACAAGCCTCAAGAGAAAGTTACAATTGCTGAGAAATTCCTCTGGCCTGAAGCACTCGCAGAAGTAAATCTCGTTGAAAAGGTGGCAATCACGAAGGAAATTATTGAACATATTATTGAAACCTACTGTAAGGGAGAGCCAGGTGTCCGAGAACTGCGTCGCTGCTGTATCCAGATTGCTCAGAAGATCAATATGTTACGCATGTTCAATACAAAGGACCTACCGTTCCATATTCCAGAGTTCCGTCTTCCATTCGTGCTCAAGAAGGATCATATCAAACTCTTCTTAACCAAACGTGAGGAGAAGGATACACCTCCACATGGAATGTACATCTAAGATTTATCTTAGATCTAGAACTTCTCTTCAGAGAAGTTGTACATCTGAGGTGAAATCTCAAGTCAAACTTGAAACTGGGAAATGTCCCAAATGAGTATCAGAATTTACATAATTATTAGCTAAATGATATACAAAACATATATCTAATATTTTTTTTGTATTATTATCAACAGGAAATAAAGAACCAGGATATGGATATGACATTTTATACCCACTAGCAGCACTTTCTCTAGAAAATTCAGGATGTTCTGGCTTACCATAACCTTCTGGGAAAAATCCATGTTTATTCCAATATTTAGAATTCATAAAATCTACAAGTGTATCTTTATCACATATCCAGAAAGCACAATAATGTTGATGATTCCACGCAAAAGTCATATCAGTATTTATAAGAGGGTACAATTCGCATTTAAGTAAAATATCAGTACAAAATATTTCATTATTATCATTCTTTTCAATTCGTATAAATCCTATATCAAAATTTATACTATTTATAATATGCTTATAATCTAACCAATATTTGAATGCCTTATAGGGTATACCGATATCGTCTTCTAGATATAGGAATATATCATATTTGTCTTTTTGAGTTACCATTAACTCACGATGTTTCCATGTAAGATTATGGGGATTCTCATTGGATAAATTATGAACTATAAAATATAATTGTATATGACTTTTATATAAGAAACTATTCTGAATAATTTTAGCATCTTCAGTATTTGTATGAATAAAAATATCTATATGTTCAACTTCCCATTGATTGAAATAATCGTTTATCATGCTGATAAGATATTTTGATCTCTTGCCTGAAGTTTTTTCATCAGAATAATGATAATATGCTATATGTGCTGAAACTTTCATATATTATTATATAATTATAATACTCTTTAACTTCACTAATATTTATTTTTTAAATTGAAAATTATTTAGAGATGTTTGTTGAGAGAGTTGTGTAGTTGGCACAGTTGCTCCACCACCACCGCCAAATAACATAGCATCTTGCCGTGCGCGCTCAGCCATCATTGCCTCAAACTTCTTATTATTTTCAGAGCTCAGTGCTGGATTTGTTGGCTTATCTGGCGGCCCACATCCAAGGTTCGCAGCATTGCGACGAAGTTTACAGTGACTCATTCTACTAAGTTGGGATCTACTATTTTTATAGTTGGTAATAACATATCGTCCATACATTTGTCAATATTTCTAAAAAATTCTATGTTACCAGGATTTATGATTTGCTTATAAAATGGAAATCCAACAAGTTGGTATTCCGAACTATCCCCTACAGGGGATATGATCTGTGTTGGGCGCTGGATCTGGATTGGATATATTTCAGCCATAGGTAATTCACGTTGGAGTCCAACAAGTTCGTCAATAAAACGCCAATCACTTATAACAAATACTTTACTTATAGTTGCAACTCTTGGAGAGTCACGGATTTGTTTCGCAACAACTTCTGCCCACACATAAGGATTATTTACTCTGGCAGAGTTTGCATATTCTATTATAAGGTCCCTTACAGTGCGTAGACCTGTATCAGTGCGAATTTCTAGAGACTTACCTCCCTGTGTCTGAGTCCAGGCATATGGAAATCTGTAGGCTGCGGCGGCTGCGATTTTCGGAGCTTCCGCGAAGGATAGTTTCTGGCAACCATATTGCTCACATAAAAAATCGGCGGCGGTATCTTTACCTGCTTGTGACCAGCCTGCTAAGAGAATGATTTTTACAGACATATGTATCTCCTAATAGCTTATAATTTAGATATCTATAAATAGTCCCGGTGGGGACCACCTCAAAAGCTTTTCTTACATAGTATTAGTAATAATGGGAAACGCTCAAGCAAGACCAGGTGCCGCTGCTGCGCCAGCAAATAATCGCGCAACAGTTGTGTCAAATAATGCGTCAAGTGTGCGTAGTAATACGAACAGTCGTCGCAACAACAATGCCATGTCAGTAGGTTCAACAAATGCGAATGCGAATTCCATGTCTGTCTACAGCGCAAATGGAAATAACCACAACAACAACAACCGCAGAAATAACCTCAACAACAACCGCAGCACAATTACAAATGCGAGTTCAGAGGAACTTGAAAATGAACAGGCTGGTGGCCGCAGACGCCGACGAAACAGAAAGGGTAGTCGCAAGGGAAAAAATACGCGAAAGGCTCGCCGCAACAGTCGCCGCAACTAGACGCTTTTGAACCCAATAATATACGTTGAAGAACCAAATTTTGGCTCCTCCAACGGATACGCTGTTTCATCATCATATACCCACCACTTCTTTGAAAGCGGGTTCAGCCCCTGCGCAGTGTAATGTCCTCCCATATGATGCCCATGATGGTCAACTGTTCCAAATACAGTATACTTAAAATTACGGCTCGCTTCTGGCGACTTTGGCGAGAAAGATTCCCTGAAATTGACGCACCCTCCATCCTCTTCCTCACTAAAATCAAGTGACAATGGAACCTGATTCTTTGTCCCATTGTGATTGAACCGCTTCAGAACAACAAAGAGATTCCGAGGAAGACGCCAAATGGAATGGGATCGGACAACTTCACAGCGCTCCTTACATTTATCACATGCGAAATCCTCAATACATTCATCCTGAAGTTCTCGCTTCAACATCCCCTGTAGGGAATTATCTTCATGAGGCGCTCCTGGCTTAACTTTTAGCATATTAAATGTCTCCCACGTCCGCGATTCTGCCCCACATCCCTGACAGGTGCTGGTTGCGAGAGCAAGACCAAAACACAGGTCTGTAAGGGGAGAATATGTCTTTGTAAATGCGTCAATCCAGGATTTAACAGCCTCTCGCGCAAGCATCTCGTCAGCATCATCCGGATTCTTTGGAGGAAGAATATTGAACTCACGAGACTTCTGTGTGGCCATGAACTGTTGGTCAAGAAGCCATGTCATAAATTCATGTGCGTCATGCGGAATTCTGCGAAGAAAATCCTCGTAAATTGTACCATCCACTGTTTCACGCATCATCTCCCAGAATCCCCCTGGCTGAATATATGCCGGTTTAGCACCACTCCAGAGAGGACGAAGAATATCCATATAACCCTTCATTACTTTCGCAGGCGTAGTCGTCTCGTCCTGGACTTCCTTTTCAGCTAGTCCCTGAAGACAGAATGAAGACCATTCAGGACAGTGACGAAGCAACTGAATCGCTGAATTTGCGTAGCAAGTGTTCCCTACATTCGCAATTCCAACAACTCCCTTATGACTTTCTTGAGCCATATTCTATTTAATTATATGTATGTTCCTGGGTCTTAGGCAGTAATTTTATATTAGAGAACGATGCCAAAATTGAACAGTGTCTTCTGCCACTTAAATCATCAAGAAACCAGTTTCAATTTTAGAATGGCCGCCACCGCTGCCTCCTCCTGCTGCCCTATCTGTGTAGAAACTTTCCAGCGAACTCCTGCTCGCAAGGAGGTAAAATGTCATCTATGTGAGTATATTGCCTGCGCAGGATGTTGCCAGACTTACCTATTAGGGTCTATCCAGGATGCTCATTGTATGAACTGTCGTCGCACTTGGTCGCGAGAATTTATGATTAACTCCTTCACACAGGTGTTCATGAATACTACATATAAGAAACATCGTGAGGATATTCTAATGGCTCGTGAAAAGTCGCTACTTCCACTTCGTATGGAGAAGATTGAACGAATGAACCGTGGAAAAGCAATGATTGAAGAGATCAAGCCCCTATATGCAGAGGTTGAGGCTATGCGTGCAGCACTTCTGAAATTGGAACGTATGTACTATCATAAGATTAATACGCAAAATATGCTACTTCAAGGACTAGAACCTGGTGCTAGCAGCAATACACAAAAGAAAGACCGTGTTGTGGAATTTCATAAGCCTTGCCCTGCTACAGACTGTCGCGGATTCCTGAGCACCCAATACAAATGCGGTCTTTGCTCTATTTGGGTATGTCCTGACTGCTATGAGATTAAAGGCGATGTCAAAGAAGCGGATCACACTTGTAAGCCAGAGAACGTGGAGAGTGTAAAACTCAAGAAGAAGCAGTGTAAGAACTGTCCAGAATGTGGTGCGGAAATCTATAAGGAAATTGGTTGTGACCAGATGTGGTGTACACAATGCGAGACTACATTTGACTGGAAGACTGGTACGAAACTTGTGAATGTGAAGATCCATAATCCACACTACTATGAATATCTGCGCCGCACACAGGGTTCAGTACCTCGTGATCCAGATGACCGCCAAGGGGCTGCAGCATGTTATAATAATCATGAAGTTCATATGTCTATTGCGCGAATTGCTTCCAGATATTCTGAACCCACTGTAAAGCATTTAATTAATAACAGTTTCATTGAAGCAAATCGTGTAATTAACCATATTTCAGACGTAGAGGTGCCTCGCTATAATCTTACTGTGACCGACACTACAAATGAGGATATTGATATTCAATATCTTCGCAAGGAGATTAATGAAAAATTATGGAAGCAGATGCTCCAAAATCGTGAGAAGCAACGTTTGAAGAAACAGGATATCCTACAAATTCTACAAATGATTGTTCAGGCTGGACAAGATATCATTCTGGGATTTGTAAATCGCTGGATTCTAGAAGTTCGCAAGAAGGATGATGAGAAGAAACTAATTGGACCCCTTATAGAGGATATCTGGAAGCAACTGGAGGGGCTACGTGCTTTGGCGAATGAATCTTTCAAGACGTTTGCTGTGATCAACAAATGTCAGGCACCGCTAATTAATCTGGTTGCTTTCGGAGCAAATCCTGAGAAAAATATGTGGGAATTTAAGTTGCGGCATAAGCATTTAGTTTGAAAAATTGATGCGCATTTTTTACGTTTAGAAACACATAGCTTATAGAAATGGCGCAGAGTAGTGGTCCTTACAATAGTGAACTTGTGAATGAGCTTCACAGACTTTTCCCAGCATTACTCTATGACAATGAGGGATTTACTAGCGTTAGCGATGTGTTTGATTATGTAAATAGACAGATGCGTCGCAATTATGATGTATATTCAAGTAATAGATACGAGTATTTACAGCAGCATTTGCCACAATATCCTCCTCATACCCCCAATCGGCGGCCAAGAAATAATACATCACCACCACCACTTCCAAGACGGCAACGTGTTGTTCGTCCTCAGGAAGCACCTCCAGCTGGGCAGCAACAACAGCAACATCAGCAACAGCAGCAATATGAAGAAGACCTATCACAATCAGAAGGTGTTCTAACACCAATTCTAGCAAATTGGTTAAATTCACTTTTAACACCACCTGTTCAAGCCCAAGCATGGACATATAATATTCCCCTTACAGGTGGTGCTGGAGCTATCGCAGGGTGGGGAGGTGAAGGACCGCTCAATTCGTTTCTTGAACCTATTCCAGTTCCTCCATCCCCTGAAATTCTCCGTAATAACACAACCGTGTATGTTATTGCTGAAACACCTGCCGACACAGTATGTACAGTATGTCAAGATTCAATGGAACAAGGCGCAACTGTGCGAAAACTTACTACATGTGGACATACATTTCATAGGACATGTGTAGATACTTGGTTTCAGAGGAATGTTCACTGCCCAACTTGCCGGCATGATGTACGTAACACTGCAGTAGTACTGACAGGCGCAGCATAAGTATCATCAAGCGTTTAGGCTAGTTAGATTCGAAGGTAGTTCAATAATATCAGTCTTATAGAAAGTCTGAATATCCTTGAGAGCATCGCGTTCTTCCTTACAGATTATGTTGATGGCAGTCCCCTTGCGACCAAAACGTCCGCTGCGACCAATGCGGTGGATATAGTTCTCTCGCTGTGGGGGGAGTTCAAAATTAATTACAAGAGATACTTGCTGAACATCAATACCTCGTGCGAGAAGGTCGGTCGCAATTAGAACACGGACAGTTCCAGAACGGAATTCATCCATCCTCTTTTTACGTTCTACTACATCCATTTCACCGTGAATAAAATTCAGAGTATGGCCGGCACTGCGCATCTTCTCAGCAAGCCACTCAGCCTTCTGGCGGCGATTACAGTAGATAATCGCCTGATTAATTGTTAGACTTCCATAAATATCAGCAAGAGCATCATACTTCCAATCATCATTTTCAACATCTACATAATACTGTTTAATACCCTCAAGCGTAACATTTTCAGGGAGGATTAGAATTCGCACAGGATTTTGTAGAAGTTCGTTTGCTACCTCAACCACTCGGTCAGGCATCGTTGCGCTAAATAGTGCCACACGCGTTGTAGAAGGAAATCCCTTACCAAGAATACACATAACCTGGTCCTTGAAACGGTCCTCGAGCATCTGATCCGCTTCGTCCATAACTAGAACACGAATTGATGAACGACGGATGATTCCGCGATCCATCAGATCATAAATACGCCCAGGAGTTCCAACAACAAATTGCGCGCCCTTCTCAATCGCACGAATATCATCCTGAAGACGATTACCACCAGTTGCGGAATACGCAGTAATTGGAAGATATGAGCCAATATTTTGTGCTACCTTCTGAATCTGCTGCGATAGTTCCCTTGTAGGGACAAGTACAAGGACTTGGGTATCCTTGAGTGTAGGGTCTACACGTTGAAGACTTCCAATACAGAAAGTACCAGTCTTTCCAGTACCTGATTGCGCCTGTGCTAGAAGGTCGTGCCCATCAGCGATAGGCATAATAGCCTTGCGCTGAATGGCAGATGGCTTCTCAAATCCGTGGGTATAGACACCTCGGAGTAGATTCTCCGAAATTGGCATGTCATCAAAGGAGTCATACTCCTTAATAACATATTCGGCGTTTGTTGGTGGCACAACTGCTGCTGCCGGCTCCGCTACTACATCAATAATCTTCGCTGACTCCATTCTTAATTCCTCTACTAGTTTTTATGCGTTCTTAATTTAAGCCCTCAAGTCCTGCGGAGAGCATAACTATTTTTATGATTTTAGGATAAAATCATAAAAATTGATTAAAGCAATTCGTACTACCCTTGTAGAAAGATGGACATCGATATTGTAGAAAGTGGTGGTGCGGCGGATGGCGAAGATGTGGGCGATATCCTGGACACATTTGACGAAGTAGAGGATGCTATTGTTGAAGAGACGAAAGTTCCAGATCCTGCACTCGCCTATCTATACACACAACACCCAGAAACTATCCTAGAGTATGTTGAAGAAGTCCTACCAAAACTTACAGAAAAGAAAAAGTCCATGCCATTCCTAAATACTTTTGAGCGCACAAAAATCCTTGGATTTCGCGCAACACAACTAAGTAATGGTGCTCGACCATTTGTAACTGTTCCTGATCATGTAAGTGATGTGAAAGAAATTGCGCGTCTTGAACTACAAGATAGGCGACTCCCTTTTATTCTAAAGCGTCCTATGCCAGATGGAACATTCGAATACTGGCGCCTTTCCGATCTGCTGATGCTCTAGAAAATATCAATCCTTTCCTGTAAGGGAATATAGAGATCATCCCCCTCTTTAACATCAAATGCTTTGTACCATTGCTCAAATTGAGCAACCACTAAATTTACGCGTAATGGCGCAGGAGCATGGCGATCCATAATAAGACCTTGTAAACTAGCAGCCTCTTTTTCCTTAATTCTCCAAGAAACAGCATAAGAAGTAAAAAAATCAATATATTGTTGTTTCTTTTCTTCTTCAGACATTTTATCAATCACTTTCTCCATGGCAATAAGTGAAATTGCTACACCTCCTAAATCTGCTATATTTTCACTGAGTGTTAGTGTACCACTTACTGCATGACCCTTATATTTTGTTTTGCTAAATAAAGTTATTAGGGATTTTGTAATCTGATTGTATGCTCTATTATCCGATGGTAACCACCATAATACAGAGTCTCCTTTTTCATTAAATTCTTTTCCATCTGTATCAAACGCATGTGTAAGTTCGTGCCCAATAGTAGCACCAATACCTCCATAGTTCCACCCTATACGCTGACCGTTCTTGGAAGAATCAAAAAATGGATATTGTAATATTCCTCCAGGAATAATTAGACGATTTCCTGTATTATAATAAAATGCATTGACTGCAAAAGAGGGGTCATCCCATACATGTGGATTTAATGGATGTTTTGAGGCTTCTATATCATTTTTCGTTAACGCTTCACCTAGAAGTAGAATATTTTTGAATAAATTGTCCCTTACAAGGGATATGTCATATGTTTTTGGCCATTCTTCAGGGATACCTATGCCAAAATATACATGATTTACCTTTGATACTGCTTTGCGCCTTGTTACAGGATTTAGCCATTTAGTAGCTTGTATTCTTTCAATACATGCTTCTTTTATATTTTCAGATAGTTTCTCAGCTGCGCGCATTACATCTCTATCAAGACAACAATCTTCAAATATTTTTCCTAGAGAAACAGTTAGCCACTGTTGACAGAGTAGTAGGGTCAGATTCTTTTGGGGGATCTTTTCAGTTTGTCCGCGAAGTGTTTTTCCAAAAAGTTCAAAGTGAATATCATCGTATGGTGGAGGGAGAATTGGTAGTGCGTGAAGAATAAGATTTCCTGCTAGCCAGATCTTCCACTGATTGATTGTTAATGTTTTAAAGAGACGGTTTATATATTGTAGCCATGATTTACTTAATACAAGAAATTGTTTATTCGCCCAAACAGAGGGTGTTAGATCTAAGGCAGAACCAAATATAATAGACCAAGGAACATCTTTATATTTTTTTACAATTTCAGATCCCTTCATTAGAATTTCATCATCCCCAAACGATTTTATTAGTGGTGTAACACATGTAGATTCCAAACTTGCTAATAATTCTAAATTAGGGACATCAAAATCAGCACCAACTTTACGAAGGAGACTTATATATCCTAGTAGAGCCCTCATTTTTCCTGGAGCAGTTGCCTTATAATAGGATACATCTGGCAAACCTAGTGATCCGGATCCAATACATATGCGAATTGAACTGCTATGTTTTGATTCTGACCCAGAAAATATTGAAAGAAGTGTATTTATTCTATAACGACAATAATCCCCTAATGTTGAAGCAACATCATTTGTATCGCGAATACATCCCAGTTTATTTACCAATGATTTAAGAAATGTAATACTATTCTTTTGATATGATGTTTGTAAAGCAGAAAGTGCCAAAGTTCCAACCTCCTCTCGTTCTCTGGATACTTTTATATCTTCTTGAATATCTTTCACAGATTTCTCAATCTCTCTAAACAATTTTGCTGCTACTTCATCTTCAATCTCTTCACTAACACTATAAGAAGATATAAATGCAGGCATACGCGCACTATGAACCCAATTTCCATTTATATATGTAAAAAAATCATCACCTGGCTTCATTGTTTTTCGTGGCGGGAACAACACTACATGGGATTTATGTGCCTTACGTGTTTTCTTTTTTCCCACCATCATATATCACTAATTTAGGTAGTATATTCTTCTCTGTAAGAGAACGCCTCTTTAAATTAGCAAGAAGTATTCTTTTATCATAAAGTATACTTTTGGCTATTGGTATTGTATTCATTTTTGGAGGTGGCATTTAATTAGCCGACACAGCTATTTTTTGACCCTAAATTATATTCCACGAATCCGGAAAAAGAAATTGGGGATTATCAACCGACCAACGATTGCCTCGTGGCGCAAATACCTTAGGGGCACCTGACAATGCTGCGCCCCAATAACTAAATGTGCTATTTGCTATTATAGATCCTCCCTTACAGGATGTCATCATAGCAAGTGCTTTCAATTCATCTGGTTCATTTATAAACTCCTTGTTTGGGAGGACTTTAAAAATCTCTCTTTCCTGGCAATTTGGAATATCGTCTGAAAAAATTAGAAAATTGGTTGTGGTCGTGTCAAAATGCTGTAGAGCTTTCTGATAATATGTATCATCTAGGATATAATGATAATCTGGAGATTTAAGATAATCGCCTCTTCGGACATGTATAAAAACAGTGTTAGTATTGGTCAAACTTCGTCTAGAGGCTGCCTCAGATTCTGGGTCCCTAGGAAGGCCTGATCGTATTAGATCGCAGATCTTTGGAAAATGGTTCGAAATAACTTGGTAGTTTTGGAAGTATCCTTCTAGAAGACATGGGATCTGAATGGAGGCTGGATTCCATGGGGCGTGCGAATTTGTCTGAGGAGATTCAAAGGATACACCGTTTTGTTGGGCAAAATACATAAATTCCATAGGACCTTTTAAGAATTCATGTGGAATATGTATTCGTGAACAATTTGGAAATTTACTGAAAATGGAAAAATAATCCGCTTCTGAATTTTTGTGAGGATTGTCGCAAAAATCTGGAATTAGAATTAGCGGATCTTTTCCTGATTCTTGCTGGATCACATACGCAGCGGAAAGGGTCCATAATTGATTTCCAAGACCTCCGATTAATCTTGGAATAATAAATGTACTCATTTGTAACCTCTAAAAAACTATGGGACATAGTTCTTTAGGGATCTTTAGTAGGATCTTTAGTGGGATCGTTAGTACTTAACCGGTGAGCCCCAGAACTTTACCAAGGTTCTTATGGATCGCGAGTTTTGCGAACGACATAGCAGACTCAATCATGGGATTCTTCTGTGAGGGAACAGAGTATGACGACAGATTATAGAAAGGCTTATCATTATAGTGGTAGAGATACTTATCATCCACACGACCTATGAAAGAATATCCGTGATTTACTAGCGTCGCAGCAGCCGCACGAATAGTCTGCTCCTTGTCAGGGCTATTCTCCCAACGAACAAGCACAAGAGAAGGACGCATGCCATACTCCATCAGATTATTCAGGACAAAACGCTCTAGACCAGGAAAATCTACCTTCACAATATCAAAATAATAGTTCGTCACAATATCATCAATCTTTACAAGATTTGTGGTATAGGTTGTAGGGGTCTGTGGAGCAGCCTCAGGAGCAGCCTCAGGAGCAGCCTCAGGAGCAGCCTCAGGAGCAGCCTCAGGAGCAGCCTCAGGAGCAGCAACAGGGGCTACAGGCAGATTCACAGATCCGCCATATACACATGGCAGACCCTTATTTACAGATAGACGATTTGATAGAACCCAACACTTCGCAACATCAGGATACACCGGATTCTTTGAAAGGATTGATGACTTGCCACGCTCCTTAAGAATAACCTTAATATCCTCCCAATACGCAACATCCTCATCACGAGGAACGCATACAGTAAGCTTACCGCCAACCTTCTCAGCAAGTTTCAGATCAGGAATAACATCACTGTTTGAGGTTACTGAAAGAATCTGAATATTTCCAGCATTCCCAGAGAAAAAAGACCACATATCCTTCAGAATTGGCCACTGATTAGTACTATTTGTAGGAAATACATCTACAACGTCTTTGCTAACAACTAGAACCTCCTGTGTAGGTACAGTAGCAGGTACAGTGGCAGGTACAGTGGTAGGTACAGTGGTAGGTACAGATGTAGATACAGACGCCATATAAATTTTTTGTAGGGGGTTTTCCTTAGGCCTTTACTGTCTCCATCTCTTACCACAATTTAGGCAGGTAATGAAGATTGTCATTGGCTCATCTGCTGATCGCGTCTGCATTTCATAGTATGTACATTCACGTTTTCCACAACCATGGCACTTAAACTGGTCTGTCGCCATACCCTTATTTCCTTCCAGAAGTCTTGCTTCGCGTACAATCTGTCTATCTGAAAGTTCCTTCCATGCTTCAGGGAATAAGTCATAATAATTTTTCATAGCAAGTTCATCATATGTAAACTCGCTTTCCTTTAGACGAGCAGATAGACGTGTATTTTGAACATAAGACTTATCTGACAAATTACCAATTACCTTACGCGCAACTGTCATATAGCATGTATCAAATAGAGGGTTCTGCCAATGAGCAACAACATGGTTCTTATCACACTCTATAAGGGTGGCCTTAAAGATCGCATTTTCAAGAGAATTATTATCTACTCCTGAAATCGTAGTGCGAATAATATTTCGAATCGACTCTCGTACATGTTTTGGATCCGTTTCAGAGGATGCGTCCAATTCCTTAAAGTCTGGCGATGACATAAGTAAATTTTGACGAGGCTTCGATCCAGCCGCAACCTTCTTTCGTGAAATAGGTTTAATAATTTCTTCTTCATGTACTTCAACTTCTTCTTCAGCTTCAGGCTCTTCTTCAATCTCCTCCTCTTTTTCTTCATCTTCTTCAGCCTCCTCTTCAACTTCTTCCTCATCCTCTTCTTCCTCCTCTTCATCGTCGCCTTCAAAGATATATTGATAGAACTTTTCATAATTTGCTGGTGTAAACGGTTCAGGTACTGAATAATCCTTATTTTGAGATGCGATCATTACAATATCTCCAAATGCAAGAACATTGTCATGTGGTGGTGGTAATTCGTGTTCATTTTCAGTACCCTGTTTTCCGTCAATTGCGCCAAACATATAGATAGTTAGAGGAGGAAATTCATAACTTCCAAGAAGTTCTACATCTGTTTTGGACTTAATTGCCTTCTTGATATCCGCAACACTAACACCCTTACAGGAGAGTTTTACCTGCTTTACTTCTCCCTTCTGCGAAAGAAGTACAGTCTGTACTGTTTGCGCAGAAGTAGTGGGTGCCATATTTCTGAAGAATATTTAACGCTTAAATATTCTTCAAGTTTTATACCTAGGTAATGGAACTTTGGACTGTTGATTTTAGCGGCGTGTCTTCAGAGATTTTAACGAATGGTTCGCATTATTTAGTCTCTAAGGAGAACTGTTTCAAGATTTTAGATAAGTGGGATAATTTTGTACTTGTGGAGACACTTCCATTTATTGAATATTCTGAGTTTGGATGGACCCCTTGTCTTAAATCGTTTACAATTACAAATGTTAAAGTTTTACATCATTTACTTGAGCGGGTTGAGGCAGTTGCTGCTCCTGAGCAGGGACAGCCGCAGGTACTGCAGGCGCAGGCGCAACATCAACAACCGCGGCAACAACAGCGGAAGCCACACCAACAGCGGCCTCTGTCGCAGAGTTCTTCGCAGCCTCAGCGGCGACAATCGCAGCAGCAGTATTTACCTCATTCTTCTGAGTATCCGCATCCGCAGAGACGGCAACAGCAGAAGCAGCCGCAGTCACCTCAGAGGCAACAGTCTCAACAACAGCATCAACGGCCTGCTTCACGGATTCTGGTACAGAAGACTTCTCAACAGCAGCCTCTACCTTCTGAACAACAGCAGGCAGGTCTGCAACAGCCGTCCTACACAAAGAGACAAGGAACTGGTCCCAACAACTTACAGCAACAGTTTCAACATTCGCAACAACAGCGGCCTTATCACCAGAGAATGCCGCAGCAACAACAAGTTCAAATGATGCCTCCACCTCATATGGGACAGTCACTCCCTTTGTTTCTTGCCGCCACTTCGTTACAACCGCTTGGAGGACTTGTAGCGCAAATCCCTTCTGTTCGGCAGTGAGATTCGCGCGAAGAACTGATACAATATTTGTTACAAGTTCAACATTGAGTGCTGTCTGGCCTGAAAGGAGGGGAAGGACTTTAGCAACGAGGTTGTCCATTATATAATTATTCAAAAGAAAAATTTTTAAACCCTTCCGTCTTAGTGCCAATCTATATTTTCTAGATAAAAGGTAATGTCTAAAGTACTACTGACTATATTTGCAATACTCGTCCTATTTTTCGGTATTCGTTTTCTAGCAGAAGGCTTCGCACCGGATATTAACAAAGTACTCTCTATAAGGGAATTTAATGAAACAACACAGCCTCCAAATGATTTACCTGAGCGCGAAGTAAGTCCAGGCGGCCCAAATCCTCCAAATGCTGCTTTGCCTGCTACAGCAATTCCAACAATTATTTCTCCACCTGAAACTCCGAAAGACCCCTTTGACCAAGTGGAAGGACAACTCCCTGTAGAAGATAATATGAGATATCCTGAAAGGAGTTTTGGGCCTGGTAAAGCAAATGATGATATTGAAATAGCAGCAAATTCAGGAGTAGCTAGTAATCCTGTTCAGCAAGTACATAACTCATTTAGAATCTTCTCACCCGAGTATGCTCAGAATGGGGGGTATGTAAGTGATAGAATTGTAGCTAATGATACTTTGGATGAGCATGCTTACACAGCATTTTGATTTGGTGTTGTTACCAATCGGTCTAAAGATACATTGCTACTAAAAGATAGAATGTCGCGCCATAAAAATGTTAGGTCGTCTGCGCCTAATACCATACAATATACAGGTCTAAGAAATACACCCTCGTCGCTCCAAGAAGAGATTCATCTATTCTTGGAAGGACGAAATATTCTAGATATCTTGGTAAGTCAACCGGTACGAAGTCTAGAAAGTTTTCAACAAACACAGAAAATTTTCGTGGCCCAGCGTTTAGGTCCAGTACCTTCTGGATTTCTTATTTTGAGATCTGATTCACCAGTTATTTATTGGAATACAAAGACAGGCTCTGCGCATATTGTAAAGATCTGTTTTGATAGACGTCAACTTGAAAAGATTGGATCTGTTGTGTTTTCCGCTACATACTATGGAAATGAACGAAAAATGATTCTAGAAGATGTATTATACTACAATGGATCCCTTACATGGAATATGAATACGTTTACTGAGCGATGGAGTCTAATGAAAAATATCTGTAAAAATATTCTAAAGCCAGATATTTCTGGCATTCAAGGATTTGAATTGGAAGTTGTTAAACTTCAAAGTCTGAGTTCATGGATTGAAACCGCGGCTGTTGAGGAAAAGAGTGCTTTTATGTGGGAATTCATAATTGATAAGCCGCGCACTCGCCGCCTTCTTTGGCGTGAGTACGCCGTTCCTGTTGAACGACGCGATTGGCAAAAGGATGTAACATCGGTGTCTATTATACCAAGAAATCAAGTTACCGCCATGTTGCCACAAACCCCACAGACCACTGCTACCCCAAGCAAACTATTCGCAACAATTGAGAAAGATACACTCCTAAACCTCCCAGATAGTTATGTTCTCTACGCAGCAGATCATAAACCCATCGGTTCAGCCGCTCTCAAGAAATTAACTATTAGCCTCGCACTCCGTGCTGCGACCTCAGCAGCAGCAGCGCCTTCTACAGTTACAAAAGTACATGTACAATACAATGACACATTTAAGAAGTATGAGGTTCTTGAGGTTGTTGATAATAATGAACCCCTGGCACCACTAGAGTTTTTTGAAAAAAGAACATAGATCCGTGATAGTCCATTAAAATCCGACTTTTCCATTGACGAACATATTCATGTCTCTCCAAATTCAACCCTGTAAGGGAATGAAACCGATTCTTAAAATAATACGCTTGTTTATATAGATCGGATCTTCTTGAATAACATAGAAGGGGTATCTTAAAATTATCAATTACGAAAGTTTCACTAAACTGGAGAATCATATTTTTATGGGTGTTAAATTCTACACTATTTGGAAAATAATTCAGAATAAGACGAATAAATGCAAAGGCTAATGACATTCTTTGTATTTGATCTTCCATTGGCATCCAAACAGCCATAGCCATTAATGTTGGAAGGACTCTTCGCAGTTCGCTTGCTTCAGAGAATGGTTCGCGACATAGAGGGCATGTTGTTTGAACTGTTGCCCATGTTTGAATACAAATCGCATGAAATGAATGGCGACACCGACCTAAACTAATTATATTCTGTAGAGCTGTTATATTTTCCTGACAAATGGAACACTCAGTATCCTGGTTATGACCCTCCATATCAAATAATGACTCTTATTTCTTAACCCTTAACAGATAGAATGAATTCTAATGAACGAAAAAAGCGCTCTCGGCGAAGTGGATGCTCTCGTAACAGACGAACCGCTATTGGCGGAGCAAATACTGCCGCGTATACTTTCTCAGGCCCCATTTCTCCTGAAGCCTACTATGCCAACCAGGTAGACCCTATTCGCAGTTGTGGAAGCCCAACACTTACTAAGTTAAATACTGGGGCTGGTGGTCTTCCCGGAATGTCAGGCGGTAAGAGTCGCAAGCAAAGACGCGGCAACAGTCGCCGCAGACGTAATAATACAGCCGGCAGCCCACTATCACTGAATGTGACTGGCATTTATTCAAATCAGCCCGGTGCGCCTACCCAAAATCGGCTTCCAGTTGCGAATAATGAGGCCCTTGCTCCTATAAATCAAAAAATGGTAGGAGGGCGTTGGGGATTTGAAAACCCTCAAATCGTAGGCGATGCTGGTATCGCGCTCTCTGGGCGTGATCATGTAGCATGTGAAGCTAGCCGACACAATCCACTAAACGAGGGTGCTGCAACACCAGTCACTCTTCCACAGCGCGGCGGCGTTGGTGGACCTGATTCAATGTTCTATAATGCCCCTACAGCGGGTTATACAAATGTCCCAAGTGATCGTCTTGGTGGAGCAAGCGGTGTTCTAGCAGATGGAAAGACCCCTTTCCTTGTACAAGTCCCCTATGAGGCGAAGACATTCAACCAGGCATGCGTGAAGACAGGTGGTGGTCGCAAGTCGCGGAGAAGAGCCTCGCGCAAAGGTCGCAAACAGAGCCGTCGTCGCAGAGGTACCCACCGCAGAAGGAATTAATCGTCCATAATTAAGCACCCCTTTAGTGTTTTAAGATCTGCGCTCTGTATCTCCTCTTTATCATCTTCGTCGTCGTCATCATCAATATATTTTTTAAAACTAATTCGTTCAATCTTATAACCACACTGTTTATAATGTTGAAGACGAACTCTCCATTGTGATACATAAATTCCATGAGAATCTGTAATATCCAGAATAAGTGGATCAACAACTCTCTCTTCTTTACGCTGTCGCAAGATACGTCCAGTACTCTGCTCCACCTTTTTCCGCGGTGATGCGAGAATTACAGTGTTCAATGCTTTAATATTCATCGCCTCCGAGGACATTGAATAACTTGCAAACAAGATATTAGAATCTGCTGCGCCCTTCTCACGAACATTTTCCTTCATCCCTCCAATATAATATCCAATCTTCACTTCCACCCCATAAGCAGCTCCTTCCTCTAGAAGACTGACCAACGCCGCCTCAATCTTTCGCAAATGCTCAATTCGTTCACTCAATACAAGAATCTTCCTATCAGGGTTTTTCAACAATTCCTTCAATAATTTTGCGATTAACATATTTCTTTCAGGACTTTCACAAATTTGTGTTAGCATTCGCGCCATTACAATATCTCCCTTATAGTCGGTTTGTTCACGATTGTATTCTGGCTCTGTTGTTGAGAACTTGATTTGACGAACTGTAACAGTCGCATCAGGTTCTCGTGTCTTCTCCCAATATACTGGAGGGCCCAAATACCATTCGAATACTTTTGTAAGTCCATCATCCCTTACAGGTGTGGCTGAGAGACCTAGTTGTGCTGCTGTCTGGATTTTCATTAGAGTTCGTGAGAAGTAGGCTGCACCAAGATGATGACACTCATCAAAGATTGTAAGACCAAATCCACTGAATGTATTTTCTGGAAAATCGCGTGAGCATACCGTCTGAATCATACAAAGTACAATATCATACTTTGCCGGATCTACTTGACATAGAGGACCCTGAATAACTCCAATACGTGCTCCTTCAATAAATGCTTCAATCTCCTTCTTCCACTGAAGAAGCAGAAATTCCTTATCTACGACGACCATAAATCGCTTTCCAAAACGAACAGCCGCAGCAAGGGCCATGAAAGTTTTCCCCTTTCCACACGGAACACAAATAAGACCATTCGCACCTTGGTCAAAGAAGGAATCTATGATTTTTTCTTGATAATCGTATGGTTTTCCCTTAAAGGTAATAGTCTGCGGAAGAGGAAGACCATGTGGAACAACATTTGCTTCTTCGGTGCCATAATGCGCACGACCATACATTCTAGGAATATAGAACCGCGATGAAGATTCAAGATATACAGGAAATGTCTGTGTGTTAGCGGCAGCGGCAGCATGAGCTACAGTCGGACTCACTGTAAGGTTTTTTCGTAATTGTGTTGTTTGTTCCTGTGTAAGTGATGATTTTTTTATGGCGTATCCTTTTGCTGTAAGAACTCTATCAAGCTCATTTATATTACTACTCATTCTGATCATTTCGGCTTAGGTGTATTAAGGGTGGCGAAAATAAGAATCAAATTTTATGACACTCATTTTTAGATATGGCGGCCGCTCTAAAATTTACAAAGAATTCGATTGCCCTTGCTATTGTTGGGTTATTATTTCTTATTATACCCTACGCTCCTAATGGACTTCTTCTTATAAGTGATAATCTGATTGTTCGCGCACTCCTCATTGCAGCATGTGTTGGCGCGCTCTACATAGACATGCTCTTAGGAATATTTATGTTTCTCTATGTAGCACGTATATTCCTTGAGCGTAATAATAGGAAACTTCTAGAGGCAAAGGCAGTTATTAATAATAACTCTCCTAGACTTGATGTTGTACTTCCAGAGAGTGGAGGTGAGATTGCAAACACAGAGGCACATGTAGATCGTGTAGTCTATTCTCCTGAAGAATCAGAAGATTATGTATCATATCTTTCAAATGATGATATGGGCGATTCGTCATTTTCTCCAGTAGATGCGTCAATTGATGGGAAGAAAGTCCTTCCTGTGACTGTTGAGGGAACTGCTGCTTCTTCTACAGTATTCGGTGATACCCATCCAACTGATGAGATTTCAAATAATGCGGCGCCTTAGATATCTATCTGATTTTTCGACAAGGTCTTATCAATATAATACTTTTTCGCAATATCGCAGAATAAAATATTCCTGTCAGGGTTAATATGAGAGGTTTTTGCTTTCCAATCAGGGCCAAAGACCTTCTCCCAAAAACGTAATATAGAGTCTTTATCATAACATGAATGTTTAATACCAGTTGAATCGTTAAAGTGTGCCATTAATATTACTGGTTCATTTGCCATACCAATTGGCTGTTTTGTACAACCTGGCGAAGGACATGACATTCTATCAAGAGCCACTCGGACTTCACAAGATTTGGCGTCCATGTAGCCTTTACTGCCAATTGTACATTTTTCCGCAGAACTATTATATGGGCCATTCAAATAAGCATTTAGTCTGCTATCTGTACAGAATCGCTTACCTGTATCATCTTCAAAATAATTAGGAAGTGATCTAGGACATACTTCACGCCCTTTGCGAGCATAATAATCTTGTAGATATTTTACACAAGAAGGATATTTATTTGAGTCTGTAGAAGATAAAGTACAAATTGTAATACCTTCACAATCTGTTCCAGCAGGATTTCCCTCACAGCAGAGATTATCGCCATTCTTGGCAACAAATGATTTACTTGTACCTGGACACATTGAAATATTTGCGACTGTTGTCGTTGCGACTGTTGAATCTGTGAAACCTTCCGCTCTTTTAGGTCTTGGACTAGTTTCTTTGATTGGTAATTCGCTTGGAGTATTCCAATATAGGTATATAATTATAAAGGCTGCTGAGAATATCAGAACATCAAATATAACCATATATATGTCCATTGTTCACAATGCTAATACTCATTAGTAATAAAAGTTACGCTCTTCATTTGCGCAAAAGAAGGCGGAAACATGCCCATAGTGCTCCGGAAGCGAGAGCAGCACCAGCAAGTGTTCCAATAGCGGCTGCTAGATATGTAGCAGCATCTGAAATATCCACTGGTTGTTCGTCAGGTAACTTTTGTTGATTTACAATATCTTGGAGACTTTGAGCTGAGCCAAGGGCAGTTTCCGAATTATCTAAAGAGACAACGTACTTGTCGCCTATCTTTTTAAGGTCCTTACTCGCATCAATAGCAACACATTTATACGCCGTGGACGTCTTCTTTTTCTCTAGTTCACTTTGAATAAATGTCTTTTCATAGAAACGGAAACGATTTGTGAAATTATCGGAACCAGTGCTTACCAATGTTGTATAGACTTTTCTTATAGAAGAACCACTTTTATCTAATGTATTTGTTTTTCCAGGAATCATTATTGTGTTTGAATCTAGCGATGGCAGGAGCGTAGCAGGAAATCCAAACTCTTTTAATCTACCTGCGCCCTGGAGTAGTGTATGTGTTGGAGAATCAATTGTAATACCTTCCAAGAAAACAAATACATTTACAGGGATTTTCTCTGTTAGGGTAGTATCATGTCCCTCTTTTCGCTCAAGTCCTACACATGTATCATAATGAATACTTTTTGAACCATAGAGTTGTGAAACAGATCCCTTATAGAGTGTATCCTTTGTTAAGGCTGCGGTTAGATATCCTCCTCCTGCTGCTGCGCCAAGAAATACTGGAACAAAAGTAACAATTACTTTATTACCATGCCCCTTATACCATAGAGAGAATTCTGCTATGGGATCTTTATCATAATAGGATCTGTTTACAGTTTTGAATAGTTGGACATGTTGTAGGGTAAAATTAGCAGCCTCAAAGCGAAGAGTTGTTTGAGCGGATTCATGAAATACCCAATTATCATCGTAGGATGGAAATGTGGATCTTGCGGATGGTTTCAATTCGATAAAACTTGAAGATTTTATGGAATTCAATATTGTTGGTGTTAAGGGTCCCTGTAAAATGATAGGGAGTCCGCGATTTCCTTCAGGACTACAAACAGCCATTATTAGACTCCTGGAAAATATTTTGGAGAATCAAACTTAAATATTGTCGCAGTGGCCTCTTTTCCTATAGCCGAAATATGGACTTTGTCTTTATTAAATACTTCTTGGCAGCCATTGTCATCCATACAATCTCTTTTCTCAAACCTTACAGGGAGTGGTACTGGATTGTAAGTATCTGTTCTAGTATAGTAGTTATAACGATCTGAACCATATGTAGAGGGTCTTCCATAGAGAGGGAGTACTTGGCCATCTTCTGTTTTTATGATCCCAACTGAACTAAAATTTGGAGGATATCCTTGCGTTGGAATATTGAAGGGGAGACTTGTTGTTGAGAAGCCTAGACCAGCGCCAGCACCATCCCAAATTCGGAGAGGCTCTGGAGCCCGTGTATATCTATCATCACCGCCTCGTGAAACATTCACATTAATTGCTGGCTGTATTGGATTATTATTATTATTGTTTTGTTGGCTGTATTGCTGCTGGTTATATTGTTGCCCCTTTAGTTGTACTGGGTTCGCATTATACATCCCTGCGTTATAAATAAATAATCCAGCAATGGCTAATCCTATTATTACAAATGCGATTAACCATTCATTGCTCATACATAAAACACCTTCAGGACATTTACCACGCCCTGAAGCACCACCACGTTTATACGCAGATCTGCGAGACAAGGCCATTTGCTAACAGTTGCTATAAAATTTAGTTTGCTGATGGTAAGAGGGCTGATTTCTACTGAACAGCAGCAGGAGCGACCCCTGCCCCGTTAGGACCAAACATCTGTTGAAAAGTCTCCATCAGTTGCTTTCCATCATTTAACATTGGCTTCATAGTATTTAACATACTCATCAAACTCTTCTGGGTATCAAGCAGTTTACGCGTATCGTCAGTCATTGACTTAATCTGGTCAGGCTTTAACGAACCAATCGCATTCATCAGCGTCGTACCCTGGTCAATATGCGCACCCCCCTTGGCTTCAGTAGGAAGTTCACCAAGTTTGAAAAGACCATCTGCCTGAATTCCCCCCTGGAAGTTCTGAACAACCTGTGTAGGTGGTGTAGCAACCGTTGGCGGAGCGTCCTCCATTTTGGCAGGCTGTGATGTAGCAGAAGTAGCCACTGTGTTTTGTTCACCTTGTGCTTGACCATTCGTTGCCGATGACGCATCCGCAAAAGCTTCAACAAAAGGACTTGAATATGTCGCAATTGGAAGTCTATTTGATGTTATCATATTGCGTACGCGCTGAGAAATCTTCTCACCTGAATCTGCGTTGAATCCTTCAACTCTCCTGGATGCGAATGCTTCTGATCCCTCCGTAGTTGACTGTATTGTCCGATGTGTTTTAGGACCAAGTACATATTTGTACCCCAGACCTACAAGAATTACAATTGCTGTCGCAACTTCAATAGACTCTATAACACTAAATACTATTAATCCTGTTGCTATACTAAAAAGAAAACCAGGCGCTCCTAAAGCAACAAGCGCATATAATAAAAATATACCTAGTGCGACATATGATATCACCTTTGTCGTACTATTACTCTTCATGTCTATAAGTTACGAATAAAACTTTGGGCACCTTTACACCATCAAGGGTGCAATAACATTTTGAAATATCCAAAAAAAAGCACCAGCAAGTGTGGCGCGTGCAAGAAGACCTAGGTTATTTAGGTCACCACCTGAGCGAAGAAGGCTTGGAGCATAATGCTGGAATAGAACATTTACTGCTGGCAAACTGAGAACAAATACAATCAGCGCAACAAGAATTGGCTGACGAAGTTGCTCAAAGATTAAAGCCTTCCAATTGAACTTCTCTTGTACAGGTTGCTGTTGCGCGGGCTGTAGATACTGCTGTTGTTGCTGTTGGTGCTGGCCCATAGAAACATAAGGCGTTCCACCACCCATTCCTTGACCATTACTTGTCATCATAGTTGCAAAATCAGCAGGATTTGGATGCTGACTTCCAATCATATGAGCAGTTGGAACAGCTGGATCAACTGCTGTATTATAAGTAGTATTCGCATTTGGCTGTTGAATCTTATAACTATTCAACTGAGGTGGAGGAGGGCCCATGCCGCCACCACCGCCGCCACCACCGTTAATGTCAGCCATGATCTGTCTAACTAAGTCATCATCTCCGCCGCCGCCACTTGGCGCCTTTCCGTCTAAATCACTGATCAATGTTCCAGCCGAAGTCATCTAGGTAAAATAGAAAATCATTTTTGTTCTAATGAGCCGCGCTTTCGCCCTCACGGGCGATACAGAGCAGCCATTCCTGTTGGGGAAGGATCTATGCTTAAATTTCCAATTTAAGCAGTACAAAATGCCTCAATCACATTACCTCCTGCTGGGCATTCAATTGTATTTGGATTAAATCTATAACACTTCTTACCAATTCTGTATATATGTTCCTTCATCTCCTTAACATCAGGCGCTCTAAAGTTGCGACATTGTACAGAACCACCATCTCCTGCGCATAAAGGACGGAATAATGAAGCAATACCAAAACCAAGTATAAAGCTAAATACTAACTTGAATCGTGGGTCATTAACTATATCAGCAATCATCCGTGACCTCTAAAAACCGGGGTTATAATAGATTAGCATGCTCAAAAATTTACAAATTATCCCCATGCTTATAGGACTAGGAATCGGATTTTTTGTTGTATATCTATTTCCTCCAGCACATGAATCTGTTATACGTTATCCTACACCGGCATCGCATGATGTATATAAGGACAAAAATGGAATATGTTTTACATACCAATCAGAGGAAGTAAATTGTGATAAATTTGAGGATAAACTTCGCGACTTTCCCTTACAGTAATGGAATAGCATATCATCAACTGTGCGTATAAGTCTATGCCTTTCGTGTTCTACGAATTTTTAGAATTCCTCCAAGCCGTCCTCTATCAGCATTTGTCATTGGTCTTGCTGGAGCAGTAGTAGCAGTCGCATTGGCATTGGCATTGGCATTGGCTCCTGTTGGAGCAGCGGTAGCAGTCACCTCCTCAGTAGCCTCCCCCTCGCGCACATACATCTCCTGTAAGGGAAATGGTGAATGGGCTACAATATGTACTTGATAAGGAAACTTTCGCACTTCATAACGCTGGTCCATAAGAATTTCATTTGTATCAATTGAATCAATTGTTTTAATAATTCTCAAGGGATACGCAATACTCTGAAGTTCTTTCTCTTTTCTTGTAACATCAATATTTGCGAGCACAACATCCGACGCATATGCCTCACCTACACGATATGCCTCCAGTTTTTCACGTAGAAGTCGTTGGGCATCTTGTACTTCTTCCTCCGCTTTTGCTGTCAACTCGCGGCGGTGTAAGTCGGCCTCCTGAGTTTCTTTGAATGTTGGTGAACGGTACTTCGGTAATGTAAATATCCGTTCAGATTCACCCTCTTTAATTGCTGCTGCCACAAGATCGCCTTGATCGTTAATAGTAAATCTCTTAGGATCCTTGCCACGAGCCTTGTAGAATTCCTCTATTGTCTTTGGCTGTACACGAACTTTGCGACTATTTCTAACCGTCTTGGACATTTCGCCTAATTTTTAATGTGGGAACAAAATAATGTCTACGTCCGTCGCCCAAGTGGCCGGCAAAGCAGTGAGCCAAGAGAGTAAAATTAATACCCAGAATAGCAATCCATCTCTCGATTCCGCCGTGGTTTTATCATTCTCTCTTGTCTCTGCGCTCTTTATCAGTATTGTGCCTCTTTTAACAACATTCTATAAGGGGGATTTGAGTACAAGTGTAGTTTATATAATTATATTCTTAGTTCTTCCAATTGTAACATATGCAATGACATGTATTTTTAATATATTTATACAACTAATTCGTTGCGGTAAGGTAAATGGACAACAAGTTTTCATGAATGCGTTTCCTTCTGTTGGATTTGTGTCAATTCTTGGAGGTATTGCCCATTCTGTAGGATTTGTGCGATACCCTGTAGAAAGTATCTTACCTGAAGGATTTGCGCCTGATATAAAGAAGGGTATTGCCGTATCATTCTTTATATTTTGGGGTGCTGTATATGGCCAAGCATTGGGAGGTTCTCTAAGTCAAAGTTGTGTAGGTTAGAACTTTTTAATCGGTTGTTGAATTCTCAATACCTGGAGGTTCAGGTCCTAAGTATATATATTTAGGTGTACCAGTTGCTTCAGTAATCTCGCGATTTAGAATATAATAACCAGGAATTAGGCCGGCAGCAGACTTTCCTCTAGAGGCGCGTCCTGTAGAAGTTACAGGTGGTACAAAGTTCTTATATGTAAGGGGCTCATCATATGACGCAGGAGTTGCTGCTGTTGCTACTGTCGCAGCTGTTGCTGCTGCCGCTAACCCTTTTGTCGCCCCTGTCGCCCCTGTCGCTCCTGTCGCTCCTGTCGCTCCAATTCCAGGCAGTGTACCACTCCCAGCCAATAGAAGAACAATTATATAACTTAGAATTGCCCATATTATAGCAAATAACCAGAAAGGCATCCAAGTATATTTAGTTGGATTTCTCCCAATACCAAACTCTTTCCATATACCCTCTTCCGTAAACATAAGACTAGGCTGTAATACCAGTATAACTGCTACTCCAGCCAAGTATAGAAGTCCGCTATAGAGAAGTACCTTCATCTAGCAAGTGATCAGAATCAAAGATTCTATATGCGAACGTGTTCGCGCGGCATACTTCTCAAAAATCATCATCCGCTTCCTGTCCAACATCATATCCTCCTTCTCCCTCATAGAATTGATCACCCGCTCCTACTCCTTGACCAAATATATCATAGACCTGATTATTACCTGGTGGCACTGAACTTTCTGAAGATGCCATAGGCAAGTCTGTTCCGCCTCTCTTGATTCGCTCATCACGTTCTCGTTCATATTGATCGGCATTATATGCGTAAATAAGTTTTGAACCACCAATCGCCCACCTACCCAATCCCAACGCCTTGTTCACTAATTCCACACGCTTTGCGTCATCATCAAGTTTGTCCAAATCTGACACAATATTCATCTTCTCTTTCTCCTTCGCTTTTGCTATACGGAGACGAATCTCATCAGGTGAATAAGAGAGCGATTCCCTTGTAAACTGTCCCATACAGGCGGCTAAGAACGAAACAAGAGCGGACCCAGATTTATCAACTAAACTCTCAGCTGCGACTTCACCTGCCGCAACTGGAGGCACACGATTAAAGTCCAGTAATTCTGCGAACGGCCCAATTGCCAATGCGCGCTTTAGATACTTTGTACCAATTTCACCCCCAGGTACACGCGCAGCTTGAATCTCCTGCGCAAACTTCGCCAGACCCTGAATTTGCTCCAAGAAATAACGTATCTTTACTGCCGCCAATCCATTCTCAAAACTTGTAGCATATTTCGCAGACATATCTGTATGTTTCTCTAACATCTCATTCAAGTCCATCGCATGCTGCGGCCCAAGATCATAAAGTTTAGAAACTTTCAACGTCTTCGTTTCATATCGCGTCAATAATCTCTGTAAGGGAGTAATTAAATATGCCATGAAAATCTCAAAGAGTTGCTTTGTATCATTCTGTAGCCATTTGTCAATCTGCGCAGCAATTTGTTGCGAGTTGAAACGGCGTTTTATAAACTGTTCTGCTTCCGATGTTACTTCTGAAATAGCACCATACGCAATCGCTATATCTGTCTCATTCGCATCCTTTGGTAGAGTTGTAAGGTTTGTAATTAGTTCCGCTAAAATAGGTCTCCAATTCTCAATCGGAGCTGGATCAAGATCACCAAGTCGTGATAGTAGTTTTGATGTAGGTGGCGGCTCCGCAACTGTAACAGGTGGTACTATATAGTTACGATGCGACGCATCTAGAGTCTCTTGGAAAAATTCAGGTGTAACATTTACACCCTGTGCCTGGAGGTCTGAAATAAGTTCCTGTGTATTTATTATAGGAACAGAAGCCTTCCTAGATGTTTGAAGCGTATAATCAGGGAACAGATATTTTGTAGACAGGCGCAGACCGCAATTGTCACATACACCGTTGTAACCAAGTTCGTGAGCATAACCTAAGCGTGGCCCTGCGTAACATACTTTCAAGAACATTCTAAATGCTAGGTTCATTGGAGCCTCAACAAGAGAGTTCGCAATAGGTTTTGGAGTAAAGTGAATAAATACTACAGATGAACGAAAGAGTGGTGATACCGGTGCCGCGCGACCACTTAGGGTTATGCCTTTTTGTTCTGACCAATACGAACCTGGTGTACCAATTGGACCAAAACAGCAAGCAGTCTCCGCGAATGGATTTCCCCTTACAAGTTGGGCTGTACGCAATGCGTGTTTATGACCCTCTCTGATCCATGTAGCCGCAAGTTTTCTCTGTCCAACAGTATCCCCTTTTCCTGTAGCCTCAGGAACAACTATAGGTTCATCTGTCGCCTTGACATGCTCTTGAACTGGCAAGAATCCAAAGGGGATCTTATCGCGTGGCCGCCCCTCTGCCGCCTCAGCACCAAAAGTTTCGCGTAAATATTCGAGTTTTGCGGCAATCTTCTGTTGAACTGTTGGCTCCGTATTCAGAATCTTCGTTAAAATATTCTCCATGAACTTCGCAATTGTGTTGCGGCGCGCTTCATCTGAACGAATTTGTAGGAATCCTGTGCGATTCCATGGCTCTTCGTTTCTCGTAATTGACCCAACAGCACAACTGATATAATTGACACCAGTCCTCTTATCCCCTTCTTGTAGAGGAAATCCGCCAAAGCCTGCCTCACATCCAGGGAGTGTATAACGAACAACATAATCAGGAATATGTGTCTGAACATCAATAAGAATTAGTGCGGCAACAGATGTTACAGTAAATCCTTTAATATATGTATCATAATCAGGAATATTTTTGGCACCCTTGGCTGTAGCAGCCTTCTTCTTTCTGTCATAGTCCTCGCGACTATCCAATGTTTGAATTCGCATGAAAGCGCCATCTACAACATTCTTATAATCTGAATAATCTGGATATACTCCTACACGCTGGTAAATCTCTTTCGCAACATTATAACATAGCGTCTTTGCCTCATTATCAAATACAATATCCTCTGTCCCAGGAATAGATACACCTAACTGTAATCCTAACTGTTCTTCTGCTACTTCATCTGGATCTACTAATAGGCTGCGTCCATTAATGGCAGCGCCACTATCATTAAACTCTACTTGGCTATCAAACTGTAACTCTGCTATACCCTGCCCACAGTTTCTACAGATATAACGCCCATTAAATACACCCCCTGCCATATTAAGATATAGTTCTTTCTGTAGAACTTCCTGTTCTCTTGGTCTCAATGCTTGTTGGATCTGTAAGATCTCGTGTACACATATTAAATGTTGATTACATACAATACAGTCCACATAGTTGGCATCTCTGTCTCCTTGAAATCGTGAAACAAACTTGGCAAGAAGTGCTATACGTTCCGAGTCATTCTTAATTTTCCTTATAGAGGTGAGTGTGGCAACGTGTGCGCACTTATTAGGTAATGGGGGTGCTACAAGTTTTGCCTGCTCTTTTCGCTCTTTTACAGTGATTGCAGCGCGTTGTAGCACTAAATAGAGATCTGCCTCTACTCGTATTCTTTCTCTCTCAACAAGTTGGATCTGTTTTCCTAGGGCTGCGATTGTTAGATCTTGTTTTGTTGCTAATAAAAATGCGAGAATAGCTATATCATTTGTTGCTAATGAAGGGGTGCGTTTTCCGAGTTCTTTTATGTCATTTGCAAGGAGTGATACACTTCCTAGAGTATCTCTAAATATCTTGGAGGATTCATCATCAAGGAATGAAGCGATGGCAGGTTCTCCTTCATTATCAATAGACGCCAATTTCTCACGAAGATTCTTAATAAGGCTACGAATACGCGCTATATCTTCTAGAACTCTGTGTTGAAGTATATCAGTTGTTTCCTGGTTCAGTTCATAATTATCCAGTCCCAGATCAATTAAGAGGGTTCGGAAATCATCAAGTCCTAGGAAACGTGTGGTACCTAGAAGTTTTATTATTTCTCCCAAGTAATCTGCCACATTTATATTACCAAGGGTGTTTCCTTCTGGTCCAATATTTAAAATAGTTCCAGCACCAGGGATCTCTGATACATTTCCAATTTCATCTAAGATCTCGCTCATCCATTTCTTTTGCATTGAAGATCTCCCAATATCGCGAGATAATTTATAGGTTCGCGTAGATCCGATTAGATCCGCGACAATAACAGGAAATAGTAAATAAGAAATTAGAGACGCCCTATCTGACGAAGTTGCGAGAACAAGCTTTCCAGTCTTTGTCTTACGATATACTCCACTGACCGCCTTGAGTAGAGAAAATTGGATCTTTTCATCAAGACGTTCAGGTGTATAGGTAATTTCCTGGTTCTTATCAAGTGTAGGACGCAGTCCAGGGACTTCAGAATCATCAGATGGCGCGGCAGCACGGAAAAAATCAGTATCCGTTCTAGCAGTAAACGTTCCTACTTCACGTGAACCACTCTCTTTCCACGGTCTCTGTAAATTATCAATCACTATATTCTGTTCTGTGTAAAGTCGCGAGAGTCCTTCATCGGAAGCACCAGCGGTAGCAACTGCCACTGCTTGCTCAGTGGCAACAATATCGTCTAAAATATAGTTTACATCAAAATTCTCATTTTTGAATGGTGCTTCTGAAGTGGGTAGACCCTGTTCTAGACGGTCAAAGTAGTCTCCAGAGTGTTCCAAATAGAGTGTTCTTACAGCATTTAAAACAGGACGTGCCATTGGAACTTTTCCACCAGAGAGTAATTCTAGAAGTTGATTCACACTTGTTGGCTTTCCCCCTATAGGTGTGCCATCAGCAGCATATTGAACAACCTGTTTCACAAGACTATTCGCGATCTCTACAACTGCGCGGATCTGGCGAAGAATAGTAGGATTCTTCTGTGAGGGAACATCCAAAAGTGTTAGTAGATCCACAAAAAGATCGTTCTTTTGGACAGACTCAGGATATATTCTTTGCGCAGCAGGAATATCTGAAACTTCTGCGAAAATGGGGATCTCAATTTCACCAAGAATTTGATCCTCCTCTTCTTCCTCTTCTGTTGGGGCAGTGGCAGCAGCGGCGTCGGCGGCGTCGGCGGCGTCCGCAGGCGCCTCTGATACGCTTTCCCCTTCAGGAGCAACACGGATAACTTCAAAAGGAAGATCGCGAGGAATACCAGTATAATTAAATACTACTTCCTGTTTATCACCGGACTCATCCACAATAATAATACTGTCCGCCTCCGGGTCAACAGCATCAACAGAATATGAATTGCGTGAATCTCCCTCAGAGGTGAATGTATCTATTCTGGCACCAACTCGGAGGCGGTTTTGTTCAACAAAACTTGCGATTTTTGTAGGTTCTGTTAAAATTTCTGTTACACCAATTTCAGGATCTATACCTTCAGCCGTAATAGGAAAATCATAAAGACGATTTGAAATACCATCAGGTAGAATTCTCAGTAGATCTTCATCAAGATAGTAGATCCGTCCTACCACGCGACCGAGGGTTTTACTCTCAATTTGTATGCGATCTCCGAGTCCAAGACTTGGATTCTCTTCAGTTGAGGAGGCCGAGTTCGCCGAGTTTGATCCTGGTGTTAGACCTTCCTGCCCGCCCTCAGCATGTTCTTCTGATATAGGGGTTGCCGCTATTTCAATACCCTCTTGCCTAGTAGCGTCGCTACTGGCCCTTGTAGCATCGCTACTGGCCAACATTTACTCTAATTTGCCTACTCTAAAAATTTGGTAGCGCTCAAGCGATGAGCAATGTTAAAAAATTGATAGGGTGTGTGTGCTAAGAAAAATGTCAGATATAAAATGGCAACTCCTTCAACCAGTGTATCCTTCTTCGCTGACCTTCGCAAGAAGTTTCCATCATGGGCCGAACTGTCAACCTTTCTAAGAAGCGCGGAAGGTGGACGCCTTATGATTGTTGGAACCGGGCCAAAGGTAATTATTCGTTATGACAAGAAAACATCTGATTTCAGCCTGCCAGCCACTCACGCATTTCGCTCTGTCATTTGGGATACTGTAACAAATATTCCTGTAAGTGTGGCACCATTTAAAGCCTCTACAGAAATGAGTACGTCAGCAAATCTAGTCCAAGAATTTGTAGAAGGTGTTATGCTTCATGCTTATCAGACATATGAAGATACTGATATTCATCTATCAACTCGTACGAAACTTGGGGCGAATACACACTTTTACGCAAAGCGCGACTTCAGTAGTCTTGTACAAGATACGCCAGAATATACACTACTAGGAAAGGCGATCCCTACTCCTGGATCACCTGAACACACTCCTTACACCTTTGCGAGCCTTGTACTTCAACATCCTGAGCATCGTATTGTAGGTGTTCCGCCAGCTCCACGTATCTATATTGTAAGTCTCGGCTGTGTACATGTAGATGGAACTGTGGAAATCCTTGAAAATCCTGCGACATGGCCACCAGAAGCGCAGAAGATGGCACCAACGCAATATTCGTTTGACGAATCACGCTCTCTTGATCTCACCTTTGCAAACCTTCAACATACCTATGGATGGCAATGGCAAGGTCTCATTATTAAGAATACAACTACACTTCAGCGATGGCGCACACGCAATCCACTATACACATCTGTAAGGGACCTTCGTGGCTCTGAGGCAGATTCGTATGCTCGTTTCCTGCGACTCCGTTCTGCTGGACAACTACCTCTGTATCTCACTTATTATCCTGAAGAGTCTCAACAAATCTATCAACTAGAAGGTAAGATTCGTGAACAGACTTCTGAACTATTCAAAGAATACAATGGCGTCCATCGTGGTTCAAAGGCGGATCGAAAGAGCCTCAAAGATGTAGGATGGCCACTCAATAACCATGTCTACAAACTTCATGGACTCTATACGCATCAACTAAAACCTGCTGGATTGACGTTGACCCTAGAGAATGTAACACAGTATGTGAATGCTCTTCCAACACTAAAGCAGCGCGCTCTCCTAGTAACCCCTGTAGGAGGTAAGGTGGGATGTCTTGCGCCTGATGAAGTAGATATGGAGGTATAACCCCTTAAGAGTGTTTGCGTATTTAAACTTCAATTATTCACGTCTCTTAATTCGGCTTAAAGTTGCGTCTCTCTTACAGTAGTAGAGGATTAAAAATGCCACCTGCCGCCACTTCCACCCCTGTTTCTGCTATTGGTATTGACCTTGGGACTACGTACTCCTGTGTGGGAGTATGGAAGGATGACCATGTAGAGATTATTGCGAATGAGCAAGGTAATCGTACAACCCCTTCTTATGTTTCATTTGATGGCGATGAGCGACTTGTTGGAGATGCTGCGAAGAACCTCGCGGCCTCCAACACTCGCAATACTGTTTTTGATGCGAAGCGCCTAATTGGACGCAAGATTGATGATGCTGTTGTACAGGCTGATATGAAGCACTGGCCTTTTTCAGTGGTTGGTAAGGATGGCAAGCCTCTTATTGAGGTTGACTTCAAGGGTGAGCGCAAGCAGTTCATGCCTGAGGAGATTAGCGCGATGGTTCTCACGAAGCTGAAGCAGACCGCAGAAGCTTATCTGGGTGGGACGGTGCGCGATGCGGTGATTACTGTGCCTGCGTATTTCAATGACTCACAGCGTCAGGCCACGAAGGATGCTGGCGCCATTGCTGGTCTGAATGTCCTCCGCATCATTAACGAGCCGACTGCGGCTGCGATTGCGTATGGTCTTGATAAGGCGTCAAAGGGTGAGCAGAATGTACTCATTTTTGACCTTGGTGGTAAACTATGCTCAGCTTATTAAAAAAGCTCTGCCTCCAAGTAAAATAGCCTGGTGAATTGCTGGAAACTCCTTAGAGCCTTGAATACCACAACATGATACCCCTATAGGGTATGAGTGTGAAGGTTTGAAAAATTCATGGATTGGACAATCAGCAGCCGAGTCCGAAAGGAAAGGTTCAACGACTAGGTCGCAAGACCCACGAGTACCAGGGCAGTATCAAATGTTCCGGCCTAAAGTTTTAGGATGTACCTATAATAGATGTCCATAAAATGCAAGACTACTTAAATTCAATTATATCAATTCGTGAAAAGGATGATATTAATTGTATTAAATTTAATAAACTTTCAATAGAATCAATTATTGCTAAATATTCTAATACAAAACAACCTATTAATAAATTGGTTATGGATGATAAACCAATTTCAAGAAATAATAATTTAATTGTTAAATATCAATGCTTTACATGTAAGGCTATTCAAGAAATCACACTTAATCTATTTGTAAGAAAAATTAATACTAATGGTAAAAATTGCCATTTATGTGTTAATATGGATGAGAATAAACGACAGAAACATTCTGAGTTTATGTTTAAGGAATCAAAAAATATTATTAATGGTTCGTATTCTAATATTACAACATCTAAATACCCAACTATTCTAAAAGACTATTTATGTCTATCGGATGCTAATTGGCTTGAAGAAGATGACACGTTCAAAAATGAATATTTTTTGAAACATCTCTCAATAGATGAATTTAATAGAATACAGAAACATATTATAAGCATTGGAAATGGAAAGACCACATTGTCAGATAATTGGTCATATTATCCATACTATCGTATTTATAATCAAACACGATATATTCCAGTACTTGTAAACATAAGAGATAATATGATTGATAAACTTAAATACATAACATTTGAATGTGAAAACTGTAATTCTCATTTTATAAATAGAGATTTAGAAATTCAAAAAAATCGTTTTAAAATTCTTTGTCAGGATTGTTCTTTTACAAATAGAACATTTCAAATTAAACACTACAATTTAAAAAGTGGTGATAAAATTTTATGGCAAAGCGTTCCTGAAAGACGATTTATTGAATGGTGTGATGAGAATAACATACATATTAAAAATGGTCCAAGTATTGAATATGAATTTAACAATAAGTTACACAAATATAAGGTTGATTTTGAATTACCAAATAATAAAATTCTTTTAGAAATAAAAGATAATCATATTTGGCATAAGCAACAAGTTGAGAGTGGAAAGTTTGATAAAAAGGTAGAATGTGCTAAAAAATGGTGTCAAATTAATAATTATAGGTATGTTGTAGCTTTTCCGAAAACAATGTCTACATTAAAAGAGGCTCTTTTGAAAAAGACAATGATACTGGAAGATATAGTCTGAACTTATAGGAAACTATAAGAGGTGTGGGTTAAATTCCAACACGATAACATAATTGGGAACTTTTGACGTTTCTCTACTGTCGCTAGATGACGGTGTTTTTGAGGTCAAGGCTACGGCTGGCGACACTCACCTCGGTTAACTTCTCGGCTGAGGTAAAAGAACTCTAATTGCGGGGACACCCTTAGAGGCGTATAAAATTGCTATTAAAAAGCAATCCACTACCAAGTCAGCCTAGTAATAGAGTTGATGGTACAGAGTAATTATCTGTAGTATGGTAAAAAGGTGGCGCATTGGGCGATCCGCAGCCAAGGGTCCATGAAAGTGGATCAAGGTTCAACGACTAGACAAAGTATCCTGTTCCTGCTGAAGACAGGTATGGAAAAATGTCCACGAATGGGTTCCATATACAATATACTGTATATGAAGATATAGTCTGAACTTATGGGAAACCATAAGAAGTATGGATAAAGAGCCATACGATAACATAATTGGGTGAAGATTTTGACAACTCCCTCGTGGATCACTGCGTAGCCGAGTTTGAAAAGAAGAATAAAAATTATAAGGTCCGCGACAATGCGCGTGCTCTGCGACGCCTCCGAACGGCATGTGAGCGTGCGAAGCGTACTCTTTCCTCTGCGAGCCAAGCAACTGTTGAGGTAGATTCCCTTACAGATGGTGTTGATTTCAGCACGGTAATCACTCGTGCGAAGTTTGAGAGTATGTGCGATGCTGCATTCCGCCGCTGTATGGGGCCTGTGGAGCAGGTGTTGCGTGATGCGAAGGTTGGGAAGGCTGATGTACATGAGGTTGTAATGGTGGGTGGCAGCAGCCGCATTCCGAAGGTGCGTGCGCTGGTGAGTGAGTTTTTCGGTGGCAAGAAGCTGAACGATAGTGTCCACCCTGATGAGGCAGTTGCGTATGGCGCGGCGATTCAGGCGGCGAACCTCACTGGTGCGGACAAGTCTGGTAAGCTGGATTCTCTAGTTCTCCTGGATGTTGCGCCGCTGTCGCTGGGTCTGGAGACGGCTGGTGGCGTGATGACGACGCTCATCAAGCGTAATACGACGATTCCTACGAAGAAGTCGCAGACGTTCTCCACGTATTCGGACAACCAGCCTGGTGTTCTTATTCAGGTATTTGAGGGTGAGCGAGCCATGACGCGTGATAATCGCCTACTAGGGAAGTTCCAGCTTGAGGGTATTCCTCCAATGCCGCGTGGAGTGCCACAGATTGAGGTGTCATTTGATATTGACGCGAACGGTATTCTGAATGTCTCCGCTGCGGAGAAGAGCACTGGAAAGTCGCAGAAGATTACGATTACGAATGAGAAGGGTCGTCTGAGCAAGGATGACATTGAGCGAATGGTGGCGGAGTCTGAGGAGTTCGCTGCGGAGGATAAGGTGCGAATGGAGAAGATTGAGGCGCGAAATGGTCTGGAGTCCTATCTTTACAATACGCGCAATTCGCTGCGTGAGGAGAAGATCAAGGACGCGCTAGGTAAGGAGACGGTTGATGAGACTGAGGCGGTTGTGAGCGAGGGTCTTGCATGGCTGGAGCAGAATGGAGAGGAGGCTGATGTGGAGACCCTGAAGGAGAAGCAGAAGTACTATGAGGATAAGATTACTCCTGTGATGATGAAACTCTACCAAGGCGCTGGTGGCGCTGGTGGTGCTGGTGGCGATGGTGCTAGTTCGGATGTACCGCCTGCTACCTCTGGGCCAAAGGTAGAGGAGGTTGATTAAAATTGACAAAAATATCCCCTATAAGGGAAAGCAAGAGGTAAAATGGAGGTCTGTAATACACTAGAACTAAAAACATTCGCTGTATATGAATTTCTCGATAATCCGATCTTAGAACTTTTAATAATTATTGGAGAGGGTGGTTCAGGGAAGTCATTAGGGACAAACACAGCAATTCAAGAGTATGAAAAAACTGATCCAGATATTCGTAAGAAACTTCATATTATATATGAACATGATGGTAAACTGATCCCTCACAAGAATAAGAAAACAATTGTTCATATGTATAAGCTAAATGCTGAGAAAATTTCTTCGCTTATTACACATGATTATGTAGAAATTGTAGAGTTTGTTCGAGGAGAGGAGCCCTAAACCCTATTAAATATCTGCCACATATCCCTTATAGAAGATGGGTGGGCACGCGCTAAAAACTGTAACAACTGTACGCAAGTCGGCAGAAGAATACTATAAAATAAAAGAACAGATAAAATCTATTTTTAATGGTAAACTAGAAATAGAATTTATTCCTGAAGTTCCTGGGAAAGCCGATTTTGGAGATTTGGATATTCTTTATAAGCTGACAGGTTTTGTTTCTCAATTGTTTAAACTTATTAAAGAATGTTTTCAACCACATGAAATTGTTTCTAATGGGGATGTAATATCATTTGATTATGATAACTTTCAGATTGACCTTATAAGATGTAATGCGTATGACCTTATAGGCTCTAACACAATGGAAATGAGCAAATTTTTCTTCTCCTATGGAGATTTTGGAGGAATTATGGGGCAAATTGTAAATCGTCATAAACTGAAGTTGGGGCAAGATGGTCTTTGGCTTAATGTATATTTGGATGAAAATGGGATAGAACTGGGAAATAGTTGTGGGAAGGTTATTTTAACGAATGAACCGCGCGAGATCTGTGAGTATCTTGGAATGGATTATAAGCGGTGGTTTACTCTCAAAAGTAAGGAGGATATTTTTGAATATATTAAAAGTTGTCGGTTATTTAGATCCGATTTTTCTAGAGATACGAATCATAAATATAGGGAGCGTTCCAGAAAACGTCCAATGTATAGGGAGTTTGTAGAATATATTCGCGAATCTGGTGAAGCTGCAGACGAGAGGGACAGATCTGAAATCATTCAAAACTTACAGATGGAAGCGTTGGAACATTTTAATAAATTGGAAGAGTTTCGTGAAATTTTTGCCAGGGCTCGCAAAGCCAAAGAGTTGAGTGAAAAGTTTAATGGGCGACTTTTCCTGGATCTAGGAGTTCCAGGAAAAGAGATCGGATCTGCTCTGAAGAAATTCAAAAATCAATACGAGAATTTTGAGGAGTGGTTGGAAACGACAGAGAAGGATGTAATTGTGGAAGTTGTCAAAATTTTTGTTGCTAAATTCCTAATTGAATATACTATTGAAGAGTGATTCTCCCTTGTAGGGGATGGGATTAAACTTTTGGGAAATTTATTTTTTCAAAAATTTGTGAAAAAAAATTTATGGCGGCTCGCGAAATTTTCCGTGGAGATTTTTTTTTGGAAATTTTTTTTTCAGAATTTTGTTTGGAAATATTTTTCAGAATTTTTTGGAAATATTTTTGGAAATATTTTTTTCAGAATTTTTGTGAAAAATAATTTTGGCAGACTCGCAAGAATTTTCGCGTAGAAATTTTTCATCCAAAAGGATTTACGAATATATCCAAGAAATAATTTCAAAAACATCTCCAAGAAAATTTGAAGAAACCACATATTAAACAATTCCTACGAATACATAGTAGGTGGAAACACCTCCTGTGGACCTGTAGCTCAGCTGGTTAGAGCGTGGTGCTTATAGTGTTATACTATACAAATCGCAACGCCAAAGTCGCGAGTTCGATCCTCGCCTGGTCCATAGTTATTTCTTTTTACATAGCACACTTTGTGAAATATAAAAGGAAATATTAAACCCATCATAATAGAAGGATCATGAGTAAGGATCTAAATGCAACAGATGCGAAACATGAAAAATATTTTCACGCTTTCAAGCCAAATGAGATCTATTGGGGAATTGGTATAGAAAATGAAAACTACCTAGAACTTCCTACCGCTTCAGCAGTTTCCAAGGACTTCTTACTTAATAACCACAAACCAGAACGTTACAGCGTTGATTACTATAAGAGTTATTTGGATGGCACATTCAATAAATCTCTTCAGTTAATACCAGACCCCTTACAGAAGGGTGGTAGCAGTGGCGACGCGCTAGTTCTTCCTATTCTAGTGAATGCTCACTATCTTACAAAATGTGACGAAAATGGCGAACATCTTACCATATATTCAGATATTCCAAAACAGAATCCCAAATTCTCTGGGCAAACGAATTTTGATACAATGAAGGCTGCTGATCCATGGTTCAAAACTGAGGAAAATCAGTCCTACTGTTTTGATGGAGATACAATTGAATTTATGACACTGAACTTCTATAAGGCAACAACTGACGAGGTTATTTCAGAATTAATACATACTAAAACTCTATTTCTAAAGAAACTTCTAGCCACAAGAGTCTTCAAAGATCAATCGCAGCAACCCAAATGGCCAGAAAAAAATCACGGATTTGCACGAATGTTAACAAATAAAAATAATCTTGCGATTTTCAATAATGGTACATATCATTTTAATTTTACAATGCCAACTCTCTTAGATTCGCGCGGTGAGATCTCCGATTTCGCAGACTTTGAGAGCCGTCACCGAAAAGCAATACGCCTCATTCAGTTTATGGAACCGTTTTTTATCGCAAAATATGGAAGTCCAGATCCGCTAACAGCATCCAAAGATAGTCTGCGATATCCGATGGGCTCCCAAAGGTGCGCAGCAAGTCGCTACATAAGTGTTGGAACTTTTGATACAAGTGACACAAGACCACTTGTAAGGGGAAAACAATTACAGATAGATACCCCAAACTATCCAACATCCCACTGGTATACACAACTTTATCAGCAAATAAATTATAAGAAATCTGATAAGATCGGTTTTGATATTAATTTTAATAAATTTAAAAATCACGGAATTGAGATCCGATTCTTTGACTGGTTCCCTGAAAAATATCTACCAGAAGTTCTCCGAACAATTGTTCATCTTTTGGATCTTTCTGTTGCGTTATCCTCTACACCATATAATCCAACCGACATTGAGCGATGGCACAACATCACCTGTAAGGGAATTCATATAGGTGCGAAAGCATCCCTTACAAGGGATGATGTACTATTTATACAACAATACTTGAATATTAAGACAATTCGTTCTCTGGAAATCGGCCAAATATACGATGAAATTGCGAAATCACTAGAAAAAAGATTTGGAGCGAATGGCCCTATTTCAAAATATATGTTACAACAGCCAACATTTTTAGCCAAACTATTTAGCGCCTTTTCGTTTGGGTGTTAAGAGCATCCTGCCATTGCGACTTCCATGTGCGGAACATCGCAGCACAGGACCGAGCCGCCTGCGCAATTACCTCGCGTACAGTCAACTCTTTTCCATCTTCTACACCAATTCGGAGAAGCATTTCATCCCTCAGAGGGTGAGGAATCTTGTAACCTACAAATGTTACTACACCCTTTCCAACCATATTCTGGTCAATCCATGTTTGAAAGAGATTTCCAAGAGTATGGTCCTCTCCCTTAAACATCACATCAAATCCGCGAAATCGCGCATCAGCAGGTTGCATACTCACAGTTTCAAGATTCTTCTCTGTAAGATTCGCATATTGGAGACACTGGGCCTCTCCCACTTCGCATGCGCGCTGAATAATATAGGGAACGCTTAGAATACCAAGAGTTTCCACTGTAAAATCAAATGAATAAGGCTCCCCCTTCTCATCTGTAAGGTAGACTTTCGCAACTTCTAGAGTATTGAATTCGCGTTCAAGAGCCGCAGCACGATCAGCATCCTCTTTCAGGGACTCTGGTGAAACCTTCTTATGGAGAATGAGCCATTTCTCATAGGTTGAGCGCATCTTTTCAGGATTTTCAGTATCACGAGAATAGACATAGGAGCACTGCGAAACAGGAATGAAACGCGCATTCTCGCGTCCAGTACCAATGCTAGCCTTCGCAGTTAGAGAAATGCCTTCAGCCATAGTTGTGCCATAAATTGTTGGCTTGAAAGTCGCAATTAGACAAGTATCCCTTGTAAGGGAATTTGGGGGGAAGAATCGCTCAGTTGGCACACGTTGGCCCTTGCTGCTATTGTTGTTAGCTTTCTTGTCCTGAGTTGCTCCTTCAGCCTCTTCAGCCCCTTCACCAGTTGTTTCCGTTGTTGTGGCTGTTGGTACAGGAAGCTCATATACTGTAAAATCCGAGCATGTAACATCTCGTGATACATCTTTGTCATTGACTTCCTTCAATTCAAATAGATACTTGTCCTTTTCAAACTTGAGTGGATCAGGAATATAAATCGGCAATAGACCAATTCTGTGTGCTAGCATTTCATTTGTCATTGGAGTTGTATTCTTCTCAACAAGTACATCTGTTGTTGTACCATTTTCAGTCATATCGGCACGAAATGCCACGGACTCAACTCCTGTAAGGACTAGACGGCGGAGCGTATTTGCGTATGCTACATGGGTTGGTTGGAGACGGAAATACCAAGAATTCTTGTTTTCCGGATTTGTAGCGATATTCTGAAACATATTTTGCCCTGTGAGTCCTGCCATTTTCTTACTACTTACTCTATGGTTAGACGGACAATCAATTTTTATAGGGGTTTACGCCGCTATAAAAATAGTTGTTATACTCTACGAGTTGAACAATTTTTAAACTTCGCGCTTTGCTACGCGCTAATGTTTCGTGACTTTTCGGCCGAATAGAAACTAGAAGCGACTGTAGTTCAATGGCTGCGCAGAACATCTGTTTCTACAGCAAAAATTGTGATTGGAGTAAAGCATTCCTAAAAGAAGTAGCAACAACACCATTCAAAAATCAGTTTACATATATATGTGTGGATAAAGATGATTCTGGTAAGAGACCAAATTTACCAGACTGGTTGAAAAAAGTACCTACTCTTATAATTAAAGGGGAAAAGGAACCAATTAAAACGGATGCCGAGGTAATGAACTGGCTCTATATGAAAAAAATGGCAACAAATGGTCCTCCTCAAGGTGGACAGAGTTCAGGAGGAGCTGGTCCTACGGAACTAGAGCCTCAAGCATGGTTAGGTAATGAGATGGGAGGTGGATTACGTGATGATTATACATTCATTGATGGTTCACAAGAGGGATTTCTATCACATAATTTTGAGATGGTAGGAGGTCCAGGTGTAAGAACATCTTCTGATATTCCTGGAGGGCAGGCACAAGATACACGTGGTGGCAGTGGTGGTCGCGGCAGTGAAGGGCGAAGTCAGAAGGCTGATTTATTTGATAAACAGATGCAAGATTATATGCAGAATCGTTCAGCAGGAGTTCCGCAAGCGAGGCCAAGACAATAAAGGATGATCGCTTACGCGGTAGAATCAAGGGTCTAAAATATTACTACAACAAATATATAGTATGTCGGCTCTATCTGCTTTTGTGACCCAGTTAGTCCGTTTCTTTGAGGATTTGTCTGGAACATTTCCGGAAGAGAAGGATATTAAAATGGCTCTTGAGGCGCTTGAGGGAGCAAAGAAGATTAATCCTCGTCTAATTCTTGATCTTTTCCGAGAACATATTTACAATGATCTTGCTGAAGCAATTCGTCGTGAGGATGTAGATACAATTATAGCAGTTGCAAAGCGTAAGATCGCAACGCAATTTAATGAAATTCTACCTGCGCTCTCAATTTTCCAGAAACATTGGCCAACACTTGATGACACGAATCGTGCTGCTATTTTCAAGTATCTCAAGGTCCTTGTTATTTTATGCGAGAAGTGCTAGCGCGTAGAAATAAACACACCTAAAGTAAATTTCCCTTACAGAATAATATGGATCAACTATTATCCATTTTTGACGTAAAATACACGGAGTTCTCGCAGAATCTGCTAGAGGCAGTTCCAGAACTTGAGAATGATATTCGTGCTGCGGCAGCACTTTCACCACCCGAGCGTCTTAGTCGTTTTAAGGCGGATGTTCTTCCAGGACTTAAACCTACAAATATTGGAGCCGTCCGAACAATTCTCCCTGGAGTTACCCTTACAGAGGATATTTGGACAAGTCTAGGTGATGAGGGTCAGAAGGCGATTCGTGAGTTTCTAAGTGTTCTTGGAGTATGTTGTAGCCACGATTCGGAGGAGTGGAGTAAGGAGTTCTTGAATAAGTGGAAGGAGTCAATGGCTTCTATTGATTTTGAGAATTTGGCAAAGAAGATGGCTGCGGCCTTTGGAGGAGGTGGGCCAGGTGCAAATCTTCCGAAGTTTCCTGAACGCCTAATGAAGGGACAACTTGCGAAACTCGCAGAGGAGATTCTTCGTGAGTTTAAGCCCGAGGAATTCGGATTTACCCCTGAAATGATGGAGGAAGCCGAGAAGAATCCAGCAAGAGCATTTGAAGTAATTACTGAAATCTACACAAAGAATCCTACAGCCCTTCAAAATATTATGAAGCGAATTATGAAACGTCTACAGGATAAAATACGGCGAGGTGAATTCAAGCCACAGGAGATTGCGAAAGAGGCAGAAGAACTCATGAAGGAATTAACTGAGAATTCATCCTTTAAGGAATTACTAGAAAGTCTGAAAGATTCTTTTGGATTTGGAGATGCTGAAGAAGGTGCTGAGTTTTTCCGCTCGGCTGGGCGTGAGGGTGACGCGCGACGGAATATTGTTCGTGAGCGACTACGAAAGAAGTTTGATGCTAAAAACACCCAGTCAAAGGCGAAGCGCTAGAATTCCGAACCTTACCTTAGAGAAGGGTCTATAATGCCTTACGCAGAAGAATGTGAGAGACCATTTTATGTAGAGCCTTCAGTTCTACTAACCCCAAATATTGCTCCAAGTATAGCATGTAGTTCAAATGCCATTAACTCCCTTGTAAGGGGAAGTATAGTAGTCGCTCTTTTATGTTTTGGGGTGGCGTCGGTATATGGGGCACGTATTTTCGTATTTGGACTTGTTGTTGTGACTGCGCTTTACGGTCCTTCTTTATATGCGACATTTCTTGGGGGGGCTGGTTATGGACAAAAGGCTTCTGAGGGCTTTGTTGCTGAATTAATTTCACGCGTAACAAATCCTGCTGTAAATATTTCTGACAAGCAAGTTGATATAATTGGGTCTGCTGTGACAGAAACAAAGCCAAGTTCGAAAAATCCTTTCATGAATGTTCTCTTAGATGAATTAAAGTATAATCCTGGACGCCCACCTGCGCAAGATATTAATGACCCCCTTGTAAAGACACAGTTAGATGATTTTTTCCGTGTTCAGTGGTCAAGTGACCCAACTGACGTATTTGGACGTTCACAGAGCCAGCGCGAATTCTATACTGTACCCTCAACATCAGTTCCAAATGATGTAGATTCCTATCAGAATTGGCTCTATCGCATTCCTGGGAAGACATGTAAGGAGGGTGGTCGCGAAGCATGTGTTACTTATAATAATAGCCCTCTTGTTTCTAATTGGGTTGGTAGTTAGTTGTTCTAGGGTTGTTGATTTTTTCAAAATACACCCTATAAGGGATTATTTTGAAATTGCTTTCTGTCTCATAACATCTATAGTGGCTTCTGGGTCTGAAGAAATACACGTTTTCCTTTTACACCACAAGAGAAACGTTTCAAAGTTCTGCGACGTTTTCCGAGAACAGAACGAACACAAATTGCGATGGCAGCCGATTCTTTTGCTGCTGCTGTTGGTTTAGTGCCTCTACGAACTTTTACAGTTCTACGCACTTTTTTGATACATCGGCAAAAATGTTTTGCTAACGATGTGTTACTCATGATTTCTGTGTTTCTGTGTTAAACAAAGAAAAACATCTGTGTTGTTAGAGGAAATGGACATCAATCGCATGACCAGTACAAAGGACGACCTTTGCGCCGTTCAACAGTATTTTAAGCAATCTGTTGGCCCGGGCCGCTACTACACGACAAATCTTGTACCAGATGCTCGTGAAGTAAACCCACTTGCCGCTGGCGCAGTTACAACATATCCTCGTGAGGGTTATGGTTACAATAATAAACAGATTGATGCCGATTCAGTACTTCGTAATCAGTCAGCATTTCAGTCACACAAATGCTTTATTCGTGCACAGTCTCGCCCTTTCCTATCAGTACCATTCATGGGCGGTGGTCGTGGTAATGCAGATGTTGAGAGCGTTCTCCAGCAGTCTGAACAAGTACGTATGGGATCTGAGTGTGGTACAGTGAGTGAACAGCAGCTGAATGTATTTGACCCTCTGATTCCGTCTGTTGCTGCTAATATCCAGAAACCTTCAAATCTTATACCGGAGGTTGCTCAGTCCGGCTGGATTCGTGGTGGAATTCCAAGCAGGCAGTATATTCGTGATATCAATTGTTAGAGATGACGACGCCAGCCCTAGTGGAAGATATAACGACAAGTACGATGGTCCAACCAAAATGGGTACAGAATGAGAATCCACAACTCTATGACCAAAGCCAATGGGCATATATTAGTTCTCACCCTAAGAGACATATACTTGGAATTGTAGGTGGAAATGAAGCTTCATTAGTAAATGGAAATGTTACGGATGTTGAATCGGATCTTACTCGCCGCACACGCCCTTTAACAAAATGTGGTGAGTTCTTACATCAGCCTGTAGGGGAAACAGAGGGAAAGATCGTACGTAAGAATCGTAAGTATGATCTAACTCTTGATATTTCTAAGCATCATATTCCTGCGTATCAGATGTGGGCATATCCAACTGTAATGGCACCAGAGCCGCTCAAAACAGATGCTTGTAAGTTCCCTCACAAGTACTAATTGAATTGGAAATTCAATTAGCAGTATATTTTGCTCTTCTTTGAGCCGCACTCTAAAGTAAGAAGTTCTTTAAAAAAAATTTCAGCATCTTCTAAACCTGGCCAGAAGAATGTCCACCATTGGTGAACACCGATTGGATCTATATACATAATTGATTCTGAAAAATATGTTAGACCATCCATAACATTTGGCATTTGATAATTTAATTCTCGAATACCCTTTGTTACAAATAGATCTTGAGTAAAGTTTTCTTGCGGCTTAAAATTCTTACAAATATCAATCATTATACTCTTTTTACGAAATGTGAGGCCACCGCCTGCGGCGTTCGTATCCCAGGAAAAGGGAGAACCAATATAATCATATTCTGTAAAAAAATCTGGAATAGGTTTTCTCAAATACGAGTCCATTTCCATAAATAAAAGATTTTCTGAAGGGAGAGCCTCATAAAATTCCGGTGTTTTGAGAGTTTCATTATATTCATCACGTGCTCGTGATCTTTCTGGATTTCCCTTAAAGAATGGTATAATAAGTGCTTTTCCCCCTGCAATTGTTTCACAGTATGCGGCGTTCACATCTGAACATACAATGGCTACTCTCCAACCAGTTGCAGTGGCCCAAGCAGCATTATGAAGAATAAATTGGAGATTTTCATGGATGCGGCGCTCAATTATAACTATTAATCCCTTTTCACTACCTGGAGGCGGATTTGGATACGGCTGATATGATTTGTAATGTTCTTGAAGTATTTTCCCATATTTGGCTTTTAAAATATCAAATATGAGAGGTTCTAATTGAATACGTTTTCTATGCTTCTCTTCTGGTGTTATTTCTGAAGGAGGCGTCTTAAATTCGTCAAAAATATGGATAGTTTCCATTTAATGGTGAGAGCGCCTCTTAGACTTGCGTGTTTTTTTATGGGCGTGTCTTTTACGCATCTGTCTAGTGGCGCTGCGACTGCGTCGGCGACCTCCCAGAGCCGCACGACTACCGAAAAGTGCGGCAAGACCTGACATTTCATCATCTTCTGCTACGTTTTGTATAGGCGTGCTGCTCTGGGAGGTCGCAGCCGCATTACGAACATTTAATCCAGAAACAGTTGGAAGAATAGCATTATAGTTTGTGAAATTTTTGGACTTCACCGTCTTACTTCCAAATGATTGTTCAATCTCTTTTCGGAGTTTAATGAGTGGCATAGGATAATGAATTGTTGCTGCCACAATCCAGTTTTCACGCTGTTCCTGTTTGGGAAGCGCGGCAATACGTGAACTACGTCGTAGAGTTGTATTTTGTATATTGCGCACAAGAGGAATAAACTTTCCTCTTTTGAAGGACCCTTCTACGATTTTAAGATTTGTTACACCTGGTCTGGTGAAGAAAGTCTCTAATTGTTGAGGATTTACTTGAGGGGGGAAAATAAAAGCCATATTTACATCAAGACCTCGTCCGACTGGATTCGCTGCTTCAACTTCCATCTAATTTATCTGCATTATTTTAGAGACGATAAATGAATTCCCAAACGCCATATTTATACAACAATTCAGGAAATGCGATTATGCGCGGTACAAACGCGTATAATGCTGCTAGTTCTTATGCTAAAAAAAATAATACACAAGAACTTCGCGAAGAACTTGAGGCATATTCGTATGAAGAGTTAGTTGACTTTTTTAAAACATCAGTAGATCCAGATGGAACTGAGGATATAACTGGTCTGAATGATGAAGATCTAATTGATCTTATTCTTGAAAAAATGGGTCAAAATGGTGGCGCAGGAAAGCGTAAGCCAATAAATAACACAAATAGAAATACTTCGCGGATGACTGCGAATAATAAGACAACCCCAACATTATACAGCGGAAATAATGTTATTATGAGAGGTACAAACGAGTATAATGCGGCTTATAAGAATTATAAGAAGAACAAAGGAACATTACGAAGAATAACACGCTCACAAACAACTAAGTCCAAAAAGACACGAAAAACCAGACGAAATAGTCTACGAAGAAACAAAACTTATCGTCGCTAAGATAGCGACGACCTATAATGTCTTGTTTACCACAACAGCAGGCCCTTACACGCCCTCGTTTTGATGAATTTCATCAGGCCGATGACATGAGAATAGCCTCCTATAAGGCTCGTTATTACCTAAATGTTCCGAATCATAATTGTCCTACGACATTTGTTGTAGATCCAACAATGCGTCTTCAATATAGTGGTCAAAGTTGGGTATCTGGCGCATGGCGCACAGATGTGGAGAGTGATCTTCGAGGAACAAATCGTCTAGGAAATCGTGTGAAGTGTGATGGCACAGGACAGTATGACCCAAGAACAAATAAGTTTACGCAAGCATTCTATGAATCTCCACAAGACGAATCATTTCCACAAGTCTTTAACCACTTAACAAATCCTCCCTGTACATTACGCGCAACTGGTTGGAACCGCTGGATTTCTCTACCACAGCAACCCCAAGATACATTTGAAACTCCTTTTGATTTCTTCATCCCCTCTCGGCAACTAGATAAGGATCGTTGTAAAACACACAAAGGTGCTGATAAATCCTAAACAGTAATACAAGAACTAGTTAGATATGGAGGCTGTCACACTTTTAGGTTTGATGGGTCTAGGCTATGCTGTATCAAAGCTAAAACGTCCAGGGACTAAGGAAGGCTTTGAGTGGAACGGAGTTCCCCGAGGCACTGAAATCTCTTCGCAGAAAGGTCAACTACAAGACACTGCTGTCGCACGCGGTCCTCCTAAATCAGCCTTAGCACTTTCCCCTACAGGTGGTTCTGCTCGTGGCCGTGCTCCTGAGTTAGACCAAATGTATAAGACTCCTGACGGAAATTTATACGCTTCTGAGCCTAATCCCGGTCCATATGGCGACGCTTTTGGGTATTCTACGAAGTCTCCTGGATTGGCCCCAAAAGGCCGAGCCCCTGCTCCAGTTCCCCTTGAAGATTCCACACCACAAGTACAACTAAACCCTGCTGGTATTGAATCTAATCCTAATTATGTTGGCGGAGACTATATTGTAAGTCCTCTTACAGGCGAGAAAATCCCTTCTGGTGAGTTTCGCCATAATAACATGGTACCCTTCTTTGGGGGGCGTGTGAAGCAAAATATGCGTGCGACGGCGAATACTGATCGTCTTGATTCTTTTACTGGATCAGGTGTTAACCAGATTAAGAAACAAGAAGTGGAGAATATGTTCAAGGATTCTCAGGCACCTTTTGGCAATCCTTTTGGTCTTGAATCTTCGACTGATTTCATGCAAAGTCGCATAGATGAGCCGAGAAATCGCGCAGGTGAGAGACCCTTTGAACCTACACGCGTCGGTCCAGCAATTAATGAGAAGTTTGGGCAAACAGGCAAGGGTGGGTTCCAGCAGTTTGAGGTAAATCAGTATATGCAGGATAATATTCGCACAACAGATCAACTCCGCACAGCAAATAAACCCAAACTCACCTATGAGGGAGTTACAGTGCCAGGTCAACATTTTATTGGTAAGTCTGCGGAAGTAAAGGATATTGGTGAGGTACGCAAGAATCGTCCTGACCGATTTTTCATTGATGATACTGGTGTAACATATGGCTCAATGCCAACTGCTACAGATACTTTCAAGGAGGCTGCTCGTCCTGTACAAGTTCTGCCTCATACAGTTCGCCCTGAGACAAGTGTTGAATATGTACCATCTGCTGCTTCACAAGATTATGGTCAAAGTTACGTAACCGGTTCATTCCGCACACCTATGACACAGCAACACGGTGGTCCTGGATATAGAAATGCTGATATGACTGAATATTTCACAAATGATGTAGATGCGCCAAAGGCTGATTATGGTCGCTCTGGATTTGAGAACAGGCCGAATGAGCGCGATTCTACAAGTGAGCGTACAATGGGGCTAAACGCAGCACCTGGTATGGATGGTCAGGGCGCAACAACAATTCATTTTGATGATGATGCAAGGCCAACAAGACGTGGAGAGACAATTGGTAATATTCGTCAGACTGGTACTCCTGTTGGATATGCTGGTAGCGGCGCTCCTGCTATTACTGTATGGGACCCAAGTGATATTGCTCGCACAACTGTAAAGGAATCTACTGTTGAGTGGAATATGTTTGGTATTGCGTCGCCTGGTGCTGCGCCGGCTAGACTTACAGTATATGACCCAGATGATATAGCACGCCCTACACAAAAGGCGCAACTCAGCAGCCGCTCATATATTGGTGCTCCAATGTCAGCAACACAGGCTGGCATGGATGAACAATTTGCGTATAATATGCGCACAAACTCCAGCAAGGAGCAGATCGCCGCACGTCGTCCACCCACAGCAGGAAATGGTAATATTCAGGTATTTACAGGAGAATATAATCAAAAATCCAAGAAAATCAATGCAGATTATATTAATGATAGAGCAAATACTATTAATCGTGTTGTTGGTTTCCCTACAGGTGTAGGTGATATTGGTCTTGTGAAATACAGAGCCCCTCTACATCTTGATGTGAGTGCGGAACGTCTGACACCAGATATTGTATCAGCAGTTGAGAATAATCCTCTCAATCAGAGTCTGCGTAAGAATGCTATTTTAGACGAGCAGGCGTTAGGAAAGTACCGCAAAATGCCAACAGCCGCGGCGTATTAATAACAGTCTAAAACAAACTGCCTGGTAGACTTTAGTACTGGATGATTATTCAAAGACCAAAGCCAGCATATTGGCTAATAGGCCCACCTGGCTCAGGAAAGAGTCACTGGGTTCAAGAGCGAGCTAAGAAAACAGGTGCGCGAATTCTGAGAATTCATGCGCGTGTAGATCGTTCATTTCGTGATGGAAGACCGCTTCTCTTCGCAATGCACAGAGCATCTGAACCGACTATTGTATGGATTGAAGGCGCAGATGTTCTCACACCAGAGGCCCAAGCATTTCTCCGAAGAATTATTGAAACTTGTTCAAAACATGTTGAATTCATTCTTGAGACTCGTGATGAAACAAGAATTAGCGTTCCAATTCGTTCACGCTGTATATCCGTCTATTTTACTGGACCATCATATAGGACAAAAATTCATCAAACCCTGGCTGCCAAACTTCCTGTAAGGGTACTTAATATAATAAATGAAACACATGAGGAAGAACATAAGTGGTTTGAAAGAGCGAAGAAAGACCATGTTGAAGCAATAATATACGCGCGAGAAAAGTCGCTTTCGCCAATGAAATTGATTGAATATGTAATTCCGCTTCTTCCACAAGATAGAAGAGACCTTTTTCGTAGAGGGCTTGGTTCAGGAAGAAGTATTTGGGCTCTTTTAGCATTGGCGTGTGCTGAGCGAGTGGTTACACCACTCGCAACGGCCAGGGGTCCTGAACTAGTGGTTACACCACTCGCGGCGCTTCGCGTTTAATAAACAGTTGTATAATAATTTGTTTTTCTAGATATTCTCCCGGTTCAAATGGACGGTGCAGCCATTTCAGTATATGCGGAGGCAAAAGGTGAATACACTACACAACTTTGTGTATATTTAACAAAACCCTTACAGATATTCTTTCTTGCGCTACTCGAAACGGCAAAGACTGAGGAGCCAGATAAGAAGAAGGTACTGAGACGATTTCAGGATTTGATGAGCCAGATTCCAGATTGGAACGTTGATAAAGTGGGGCGAGAAACTACTAAGATTGCGGATGAGAGCGGATGTGATTATCTGGAGGAATTATTGACGGCTGTGTTTATTGCGCATACGAAGGTACTTTCTGCGATTCGGCTTGGAAATACGAAGAATAAATCGGTTCAGATTACTGTTCCAAAGTTGGATCATTTTCTACACAGAACACTCTCTGAGTCAGCGCGACGTATTTGGAGCAATGTGTATCTTTTTACAGATGATATTCCATCTTTAGAGAAACAGAAGAATTTACGGCAATTGGAAGTTATCCTTACAGAGTGTATACAGCAGGCAGTTCGTGGACTTCTACCAGTCAAGAGTCTTCTGAAAGATTATCTAACAGAGCCAACACCTGCTGAGGATGCAGAAGCGGCAGAGGAGGCAGAGGCAGTAGAGGTTCCACCAGTCGCTGAACCTGTGAAGGAGACAGAAGCGGTAGAGGCTTCACCACCTGTAGTTGAGCAAGTCAAGGAGACAGTAGTAGTAGAGCCTACAACACCTGTAGTTGAGCAAGTGAAGGAGACAGTAGCGGTAGTAGAGGCTACAACACCTGTAGAGGCTCCACCACCACCTGTAGAGGCTCCACCACCACCTGTAGAGGCTCCACCACAACCTGTAGAGGCTCCACAACCTGTAGCTGAACCAGTATTTGCCACACAAATTGTGGTAGATACAGAACAGGCTAGAGTACATTTCAGTGACTACAATACCGTTTTTAAAGATGGTAATTCAGAGATTGTACCATCAAATAATGAGAATGATGAGGATGATGATGAGGATACTAATGCGCTAAAGATTTATGATGATATTCAAAATTTATCAATGAATGATTTTGAAAGTCTTGATGAACGCCCTGCGAGTCCACTAGAGTTTGAAGTTCTGAACTAAATTGTGAGATCTAATGTTTTTTCAAACTTTTTTTTGTAAGTGCCCAAAGTAATGTTAGATACTACGGCTGCTGTTATTCTAGTTGTTGGCGCAGTATTTATTACTATTATTGGGGCTGCTGCGAATTATGCTACACAAACGGAAGGAAACAAGATAAATGTGAAAACAGTATCACGTGATTTTATTATTGGTTTAGCACTTTCTTCCGCTGCGTACTTCTTTGTTCCAGAATCATTTGACACTCTAGGCAAATCATTAAAGGATATAAAACTACCTGAACTATCTGTGGGTGGTGGCAGCAGTAATGGAGGGGGTGGAGGTGGTGGTGGAGGTGGTGGTGGAGGGGATCTTGATCTTCATGTTGGGCCTGCGCAATTCTAAATGAATAATAAATGAATTGCTGAAACTAAACTCAATCTAAGTCTAGTTTTAGAAATAATACAAAGAGTTACACAAAGAGTTACACAAATAATGGATAGATCTGTTCACCCTCAGGGGCAGATCCACTATGCTTAAACTTTTCAAAAATAGGTTTACGAATTTGTTCCTTTGGAACGGCTCCCTTACAGAAGGCTGAAATATGTTTATATAAATCAAACCCTGGAAATCTCTCTGTACCATCATCATTATGTAGAATATTCTTGCCCTTTGAATCGATAATCCATGTCCATAGTAAATTATAAAGTGGTGATACTGTCTCTTTCACATTTTTACTTAACATACTTGTCATAGCCCCCTTCTTATCAGCAGGTTTCTCAGTAAAGAGAGCATCAAAAATACTCACTGTAAGGCGTACTAAATCAAAAGAGGGATTTGGAAGAATGGCAGGTTCCTTAGGATCGCGAATTGTTCCAAAATTATATTGTCCTGCTGCGTCATTTCCCTCAAAGAAGTCGTCACTAATAACCTGTTGGTTTTGGACACGTAGTATTGCGCGACCATAATCAATTATATAAAAAATTTTTCCAAATGTGGGAAGTCTCCAGACCTGTCCATCTTTTGTACGATAATATAGAAACTCCTTCTCAGTTTTGGAGTAAATAATATTATTTGCGTGGAGGTCATTGTGAGTTAGTTCAATAAATGCCTGTGCCTGGGTGAGAGCAAAAATAATTTGGCAGATCCAGGCTGTCCAGCGATCTTCATTATAAGCCTCCTCTACAAGGGACTCCATTACTCCTCCAAGTTTTTCCATAAAAATAAGTATAACTGGCATATTCTGAAATTCCGCATAAAAGTCGTGTTCATCTTCATCTTCATCGTAGTCGCTATTGCTTGAAAGTGTTCGGTTGGAAGGACTTACTCGGAGAATTCCGTGAACAGACGCAGAATCATCAAAATCAACCCTTACAGAGTGGATTGATTGAAGATCGTCGGCCCTTCTTGACGAAGTCTGGCCGCCGTCGTCGCCCTCAGGAATTTCAGAGAGTTCTGAATTTGTCTCATTCGCCTCGTCGTCATCATCCTTAAGAAGTTCTACATCTTCTGGATTTAACATAAATGAAGTCGCCTCATCTTCATTTAAAAAACGGTCCTTCTCATTGGAAAAAACTCGGAGATGAAAATTCTGCCCACGAATATTTTTCCAGAACCACTTTGTATTTTTATAACTTGGAAACTCCTCCGAAATATTATAACGGTATGTATTCGCCTTTGCAACAAGTGCCCCATAATATTTCACAAAATGTGGAGAGAGCCCCTGTTCACGAAGTTGACTTAGCAGACTCACTGTAAGGGTATCCACATAAGCCTGATTTTCTGGGCATTGAAGTTTATCTACTACACTTTCCCAACCATCTGCGAGTCCAGGAAGAGCAGTATCCTTTGTAAAAGTATAATTTCCTTGAATCCAGTCCTCAGGGTTCAGGAGATGAACAACCTTTACAAAAACATCATCCGTATTTTCAGGAAAAGGAATATTCGCACGAAGCCCGATTGTAGTTTGAGTAATCTCCTTCTCCTTCCTGAAAGTTTCAAGAAGAGGAAAATAGTTCTGAAAGTTTGAATAAGCATTTTTCAACTCATCAAGAGCATGTTGTGGTATTTCCTGTGAACCAATATTAATTTCAGCAGGTTTGTACGACGCTTGTTGCGAATGTTTCTGTGAAGCGGAAGCGGAACCGGACTTTTTCTTACCCATTTGATTACTAAAGAGTGAAAGAATCAAACAATTCAACTATAAGCGCGTAAGCCGGATGTAATCAGTCGTCCAACGCGTAACTTATAACTTTTTTTTTGGAAATCAATTATTTAGTTATAATACATGTCTACGACAAAGGTTGAAGTTGGTATTAAAAAGTTTGATATGAAAAAGATCCCACAAGATGCAGTTGCGATTTTTATTGGTCGCCGACGAACTGGCAAATCAACCCTTGTAAGGGACTTGTTATTTCACCACCAGAATCTTCCTGTTGGAACTGTTATTAGCGGTACAGAAGAGTCAAATAGTTATTATGGCAAGATGATTCCTCCCATTTTTATTCATGGTGAAATGTCGCCGATAATTCTTGATAACTATGTAAAACGTCAGAAGCAGATTATGAAAAAAATTCAGGAAGAGATAGCAGCAGGTACTGTATCACGTAAAGATCCCAGATCATTCTTAATTCTTGACGATTGTATGTATGATGACAGTTGGACTCATGATAAAAATATTCGTTATCTATTCATGAACGGTCGTTGGCTCAAGGTATTCTTTATTATTACAATGCAGTATCCTCTTGGTATTCAACCGGCGCTCAGAACAAATGTAGATTATGTTTTCATTTTACGCGAACCCTATATGACAAATCGTAAGAGAATTTTTGAGAACTATGGATCTGCTTTCCCATCATTTGAGTTCTTTTGTCAAATGATGGACCAATGTACTGAAAACTATGGTTGTATTGTCATTGATAATACAAGCCAGAGTAGCAAACTTGAGGACACTGTATATTGGTATAAATCGGAGATCCATCCTGATTTTAGAATAGGAGCACCTGAACTTTGGAGATTTTCACAGAATAACATGCGGCCTCAGGAGGACGATGTTAATCAGTATGATCCAAATGCCGCTAGACGTCTAAAGGGTCCTGAGATTCATGTACGCAAGTATTGATCTAAACGTATTAATGTTTTTGCGCATGATCGTGAATAACCCTTAGAGGGTGTATCTGGTGCGACTGTACTTGAGCCGCCTCTTGTGCAATAATAAAAGCCATGACTCGTTCAAAAATTCCACCAAGATCTTTCAGATTTACATTGTCAAATAATTGTTCTTCAAAATATTTCTTATAGAGGAACACTACAAGCAACATTATTTGTTTGTAACATTCTGTTGGGAGAACATATGTATTTAGAATTGGAAAATTTAGATTTCTATCGGATTTTCGTTGGCGAAACTGTTCATATGCGCTGCGAAGATGTTCCATGATGAGGACATTTTTCATATAGAGCGCATTATTCCAAGTATAATAAAATGTTCGTTCATAATTCATTGTTTCTGCGAAAAAATAGTGCTCCTCTTTTACAACTGAAGCGGCAGGAGCAATCTTATCCAATATTTCCTGAATACTACCTTTTGGGAATTTCATGTCATACTGGGCAAAACCGATATATTCTGTTTTCGCTAAATTATTTTCAAATACATGGCGCAATACACTATTTTCATTGAATCGCAGAACTTGTTGTAGTTCAGGATGATAATTGGGAAGTGTCCATTCTTCAATTACACGATATTTAGAAGGATCATACTCTTTTGGGAGAATTTCATTCACTGCTACAAATGTTAAACAATCTCGTTCAGTCTGAGTAAGTTCTTCGTAGTTCTCATCATAGATATTCTTATGGAAAACAACAAATATTTCAAGTGACATTGTGGGGGCTAAAAAGTCTAATTGAATATTGTTTCTAGGGTTTAGACTAACAATATTCAATGAGTCAAGCAAGTGGCAGCAGTGGTAGTGATCCTAAACAATGTCCTTGGTGTGAACGTTGGTGTCTGAAGGATGATGCGTGCAATTATATCTTTGCGTGTGGTTTACAGGCAAACGGTAAATTTATAGTTGGTGCTGGATGTGGAAACTCATGGTGTTGGCAATGTGGGAAAAAATTCTGTGGACCCTACTATTTACCTGACGGCAGAAAAGCGCCAACGGCAAAGGAGCATCACACTCCGAACTGTTGCCCTCAGACAGATGATTATTGTCCTGGAGGGCATAATAGTCATTGTGATAGACGATGGTAAGAAAAAGATGGGCTGACAATTTAGTAAAATGAGTAGATCAATATTGAATAACTTTATAGTTGTAGGATTTGCTCTTCTATTTGGGTCATTATTCCTTGCGAAATATATGAAACGATATGAAGGGTTCGCAGACCTTTATGGAAGGTGTGGTGTTGATTTGCCAACTTGTACGGCTGGAACAAAATGTATGAATGGTTATTGCTTGTCAACGACTCAGCCAAAGTTTCCTGCGAAGACTGATTTCATTGTACTCCCTGCGTAAAATTTGTATATATTCAAACTAACTAGGCTGGTAAAAAAATTTATTGCGATTAAGAAGAAAGATGGCTCGTAATTCTACTCCGCCTTATAGCCTAATTGCCCTTGCAGTTGTATTTGTTGCTCTGCTGGTAGCACTCCCAATAGCAAAGGCATATCTGTCCCCTTACACATCTGGTTTTACGGATATGAGTTGCAAGGCCTATGAAAAGGCTTGCCCTGAAGGCTATTTTTGCCAGGAGACCAAGTGTACATCGATATTTCCTAAGTAAATATCTTTGAAGGTTTTTAAAAAATGATGAATATTATTTATCATTTTTTAAAGATGAATTGGAAGCATCTAATTATCTATTCAAGAACTGCCATCAATTGTGGTAGATCGCTCCATCTTACGAGAAAGAGCGAGATCTGCTGGCCCATCAAAAAGCGCCTTTGTAGCCTCCGTGACGGTAGAAGTGGAATCAGTAGAATCAGTCGCATCAACATTTACAGTGGCAGGAGGCTCAGTGTTCGGCTCAAGAGACATGTTGAAGACAGACTTGGTACCCTTCGCCTTCTTCGCATCAGGGTTCTCCTGGTAGAACTTCTCACGAGCATCCTCATTCTCATTATAAGCCTTCATGAGATTATTGAGTTGATCATTCGCGTACTCCTGGTTAGGGATCTTGTGAGGAGAGGGATCCCATGCTAGCCACTTACCAACATCGCCAATAAGAATATCGTGACGCTTGTCCTTCTGCTGGAGTTTCTTAGCACGACCCTCTGCCTCAACACGGTTACTATATACACCACGAACCTTCAGACCACGCATGGTCGTCTGAAATCCGTTCTTCTTGTGGAACTCATCCTCAAGGCTATCACCATTCTTATAGATAAACTCGTCAAATGCCTCATTAATCTTAGTAGTATTAATATCCTTCTTATTCTTGTTCACAAATCCCTTATAGGAGTCGAGTACATTCTCTACCTGGAACTGCTTAGCGGCCTCCTTACACTTTAGGGCAGCGCCGCTTAGATCTAGATTATCAAGACGATCTGCCTCATCAAAAAGAGTCTTGCGAATTCCGAGAATAGTGTCGGCAAGATACTTTTCAAGGTTCTTAATCTTCCACGAGATCTCATAGTCCTTTAGGAACTCGTTGAAGAAGAAGCGGTTCTTATCCTGAAGAACCTTCTCAGGCGAGAGAAATGATAGAAGTACGAACTCCTGGCCGCGAATAGGATCGTCCTCCTCAAGGAAATCAACCTCCTCTTCCTCCTTTATTGCTACAGGCTTCTTTGAACTCATAGTAGTTTAATATATTAAAGTATTTAGATTGTATTTAAGTACTGTTTGAATTTTTTTTCTTAACGTCTAATATATAATCAAATGGACGGCTATTTCGGCGAGATTGTTACGCGTGCCATTAAGTATCTAATTGAGGGTCTCGCCATCGCGGCGGCTGCGCTCTTCATCCCTCGCAAGGCCCTGCCTCTCGATGAGATTGCCTCCCTCGCCCTCCTCGCCGCGGCTGTCTTCGCCATCCTGGATGTCTTCGCCCCCTCCGTCGGCGTTACGGCCCGCCAGGGTGCTGGCTTCGGTCTCGGCGCCAACCTCGTTGGCTTCCCCATGCGCGGTTAGGTTCGTAACTACTAGTTAACAAACAACTAAACAACTAAATAACTAAATAACTAAATCTATTTTTCATGTGCTCTTAGAACTCATAAAAAATTGATTCGTTGATAGCATATTATAGTATCTACTAAGAAAATGGAACAACCTAAGAAAATGGAACAGCCTAATATCATTAAAATTACAATTACAGAAAATAGACGTCCATCTTTTTCAAATAGAGATTATGGAATGTGGCGACGCATTATTCTCATTCCATTTATTGAAACGAAGTTTAAAGATGATAAAAAATTGATTTAGCACAGCCCATAATACTCTCTATAAGGGAAAAATGGAGACTATGAAAACAGTTACAGCACAACTCAAGATTCTGAATGATCTATTGAAAGATCTCTATGAAGATATTCGCAGTGCGGAGACAGAAACCGAGAAAGAATTTCTAAGCAGAATTTGCCAAAAAATTAGAAATATGGAGACACCCTTATATAAGCAGTATAGTAAACTCAAATCCGCAAGGAGGCAAGAAGATCTTACATTGCTTGTTGTAGCATTAAAGGCTTTCGCATCTTCGACGGAGCTGGACAACTCTGATAAATATATACAAAATGAAGTGATTTCATCGCTGGCATCAAATTCCCTTGTAGGGGATGAGGGTGAATGTTTATGGGAGAACCATGAAATTCTGAAGCGTGAAGGATTTCCTGTATTTCCTGGAGAACGCGATCGGTTTGGATGGTTGAGTGGATGTATCCAGACGAAGAATGGGATTATTGTGTTTGGCTAAACGCTGCGGATAAATTCCCAATGCATTTCGAAACAGATTAGTTTCCAGACATTGTCTTGTTGATAGAGTTTATCACGATTTTTCAATAAAGGGAAACAATGTAAGAATTCGTCCATATCTAGAAGTTCACAGAACTTATATAGTACATAATGATATGAGAGGAAATTGCGCCGATTTTTGGGACAGTGTTTCTGGAATGATGGCTGGATCTCCTTGAACATATGTCGCAACTTCTCCTCCGTTTCGCGATTCATGATGGGCGCATTATTTCCATTCAGGCGATAAATAATTGTTGGAATATGTTCATACTTGTTAATTTTCAGTTTGCGAAGAATTTCGCGGATCTTCTTAATTTTCAGATTGCTAATATCCGTGATTCGCTCTTTTTTGAGTTCCATCAAAATAGCGTCAAATACTTCAGTAGGAATTTCAGTACTTTCTTTCGCTTGGAACTGTGCTAATAATTCATTGAAGTGGTTAATACGCTTATACGCATAATAGCTCGTTTCACGAGGGGGATCCTTATAGGAGGGTCTATCACTATCCATGAGAATAAATTCCTGATTACCACATGCTGGACAATTATAGATCGCCTCATTGGATGAAAAAATCATCTCCTCTCCACAACGGTCACATTCTCCTGTGGTGTCCTCAATTTCAGATACTTGCTTCTTCTTATAGTTTGTATCCATAATTTCTAAATATTTTTCAAGCAATGTTTCGCGTCCTACACTATGTTGTGGTTTGGTGGCGGTGACTGGTTGCTGCACACCTTCCTCAAGACCATCTTTTCTAGCAGCCTCTGTAAGGGCAGACAGAACATTTCCAGGTTTTGATTTTGAAACTTTGTGATTTTCAACAATTTCCCCAGATGCGATTTTTTCCTGAATATCATAATAATCAAAAAGAATTGAACCTGTTTTCAAGAAATAATCATAAACCGGCTCACCCTTTTCAAGTGAATCGATTTCTTTCTGAATTATATGTAGCCGAGTTTCATATTGACCTAGTAAAATTTCATCTTTACAATTTGAAATTAATTCAGTAAGTCCATCACGTTGTACATATAGTCCAGAAATATCTTGGATTTTTTCTTGAATATTTGAAAGTTGATTTTTATGATATAGGTCAAGAGTAGTTCGTTCCTCGAACCTCTTACTCATCTGAAGGGTAATGATTTAAGGCCCTTAGGTCTTTACATACTAGAATGAATAAGATTAAAACATTTATAATTGATTCAGGTGATTCAAAAACAGACTTGTGTGAATTAGGAAATAAATCTGATAAATCACCATACTGTATATGGCAACATTTTCACAAGCATCCTTATACCCCTATTTATTCTCTTCTATTAGCCCCTTACAGGAATAAGACAATACAATTTTGCGAAATTGGTATAGCGGGTGGGGAATCTATTAAGATGTGGAGAGAATATTTTAATCCAGATTCGGTTATTTACGCGATGGATTCATGTGTTGAATTTTTGGAGATGACTAATCATAGAAATCTGAAAAATGTGGTAACGCAACATATTGATGTGGGAGATCCAGTCTATATGAATAAGGTCTTTACAGATATAAATGAACAATTTGATATAATTGTGGATGATTCAGACCACAATTTTGAAAGTCAAAAAAAAATTATTAGTGTTGTTGTTAATTTTCTGAAACCTGGTGGGCTTCTAATTATTGAAGATGTTGAAAGAAATATATCCGCTGAAAAATATGAGGAAAATCTTGGACCTGCTCTTTTGAGTTTATTTGAATCTGTTTATTATATTAAAGGAGAACATAACAAGAAATATTCGGGTGATTATAACAACGATACTCTTTTAGTTTTTGTAAAAGTCTAAAATTATGTTTACGGCGTCCTAGTCGCTTGCCGAAAATTTTTTTCTTTTGTCAGGGTATAGAAATCAAATGACAGGTGGTGGCTTAATGCAGCTCGTTGCCTATGGTGCGCAGGATGTTTACCTAACCGGTAATCCCCAGATTACTTTCTTCAAGTCGATGTACCGTCGCCACACGAACTTCGCCATGGAGTCCATTGAGAACCCTTTTAACGGTTCCCCTAACTTTGGCAAGCGTGTTACGTGCACGGTCCAGCGCAACGGTGATCTAATTCACCGTGTATACCTCCAGGTGACGCTCCCCCAGGTTTCTCTCCAGGCGGCTGACGGTGTTGGCGCGCAGTTCCGCTGGCTCAACTGGGTTGGTCACAACCTCATTAACAACGTTGAGCTCGAGATTGGCGGCCAGCGCATTGACAAGCACTACGGTGACTGGCTCCACATCTGGAATGAGCTCACGCAGGAGGCCGGCAAGCAGGCCGGTTATGCCAAGATGGTTGGCAACGTACCTCAGCTCGTGAACATCATCCAGCAGGGTGGCGAGGCATGTGATGCGGATTGCTCATCTGGTGAGCCTAATACCCTCATTGAGGTGACGAACTGCGCGCCTGAGTACACGCTGTACATTCCTCTCCAGTTCTGGTTCTGCCGCAACCCTGGCCTCGCGCTGCCTCTGATTGCCCTCCAGTACCACGAGGTTCGCTTCAACGTTGAGTTCGATGACATCCGCAATCTCTGCTGGGACGCGACGCCTAACTCGCAGAGCGGCTCGCTCCACTCGGTCCGTGACCGTGTATCCCAGACGGGCCTGGTCGCCGCGTCGCTGTACATTGACTACATCTACCTGGACACGGATGAGCGCCGCAAGTTCGCCCAGGTCTCCCACGAGTACCTGATTGAGGTTCTCCAGTTCACCGGTGGCGAGTCTATCACCTCGTCTTCCAACAAGCTGAAGCTCAACTTCAATCACCCTTGCAAGGAGCTTGTTTGGGTAGTCCAGCGTGACTCGTTCGTGACGTGCGATGATGGCACGGTCAACCCCTGGAAGGGCCAGCAGCCTTTCAATTACTCCGATTGGTGGGACCGCGCCGTCCTCGAGTCGCCCTACTCGGTGACTCGCCTCGAGGGCATGGCCGGCAAGAATCCCACGATCACTGCGCTACTCCAGCTGAACGGCTATGACCGCTTCCAGGTCCGCGAGGGTCGCTATTTCAACGAGGTGCAGCCTTTCCAGCACCACACGAACGTCCCCTCAACGGGTATTAACGTCTACTCGTTCGCGCTCCAGCCCGAGCAGCACCAGCCCAGCGGCACGTGCAACTTATCGCGTATCGATAACACGACGCTGCTCCTGGTTGTCTCCAACAACTCGGTTGGCCCCTCGACGTCCTCGACGGTCCGCGTGTATGCGACGAACTATAATGTGCTACGCGTGATGTCGGGTATGGGTGGGCTCGCATACAGCAATTAAAGGAAGTGGATACAACAATTTATATCATATTTGTATCATACTTTTAATAAAAAATATAAATACTAAAATATAAATACTAAAATATAAATACTAAAAATTGATAGCCATAAAATGGCTACTTAAAAATATTTCACGTATTAACATTAGAAATGGATACGCCAAATATTTCCGGTATAATATGTAAAGCGATTATTCAAGAAGGAACACGAAAAGGTCAAACATGTAAATTCCCACCAGATGATTCTGGTTATTGTGGAAGACATGAAAGAAATAAAATTTATGATAAAGGAATTAAAGAAGGTAAGAACTGGTGTAGATTCTTCTTTAGAGGTTGCAATAATACTGTTGAAAAAGGTTTAACATGTGAATCTTGTTTAAATAAGAAACATGAAGGGAAACAACTATGTAAGCATGAAGGATGTACTCATCATATTAAAGAATCTGATTTCTGTAAAAAACATGAGCGAGATATTTATTATATTGAAGAAAAAGAAAAAGGATTTAAATATTGTGATATAGCGAGAGGATGTTTTAATATTTGCAATGATAATAAGAAAAATTGTGATGAATGTTTAGAAAAAGAAAGAGAAAAAGATAAAGAACGTTTTGAAAAGAGAAAAGAACTTCATAACGCTTTAAAACAAGTAAATTCTGATAAGAGAATATGTGTAGATTGTAGTAAAGAATATCAAAAATTTATTACGAAAAACAATAATGAATCAAAAAGGTGTAATCACTGCAATGAAACTCAAAAAAACCAAGATAATAAAAGAATTAGAGAAAGAAATTATAAAAATGAAACATTTAATAATAAAGAAAGATATTATAAAGCATATATAAATGGTGCTTTGAAAAGAGATTATGAATTTAAATTAAATTTTGATGAGTTTTCTAAACTTGTTGAACAAGACTGTTATTATTGTCATTATAAAACTGAAAATGAAGTAAATGGCTTAGATAGAGTAGATAATACTAAAAATTATACAAAAGAAAATACAGTTGCATGTTGTGAATTATGTAATCGTATAAAACATGCGTATCATCCAATATTCTTTATTGAAAAATGTAAAATTATTGGAAATTCTGAATTTCCTGATAAAGAATTTTATAATAAATGGGAGGATTATTATTTACGTACATGTTTTATTATTTATTCTAAATATAAAAAAGAAGCAACTGAAATCAGAAAATTACCATTTGAAATTACACAATCACAATGGGATATTTTAACAAGACAATCTTGTTATTTATGTGGTTATAAACAAATAAATGGTATTGGACTAGATCGCGTTGATAATACTATTAGAGGATATACTTTTACAAATGTTCGTCCTTGCTGTGGTTCTTGTAATAATATGAAAAATGAAATTGATTTAGAAACATTTATAAATCATTGTAAAAAAGTTTCAGAAATCTGGCAGAATACAGAATCTTTTAATAATATACCAATTATTAAAAAAGAATCTAAAACTTTACAAATTAAATCAGAAAATCGTAAAATATGGAAAGCATTAGGAGTTTATTATACAATTTTAGCAAATAAAGAACAAGAATTCTATGAATTTTATAAACAAGTATTTACAAAAGAAGAACTTGAGAAACTTTGTATAGATGTAAAAAAAGACCCAAAAGAAAAGGCTCTAGAATACTTATCAAAACTTTTAAATACTTTAAAGGTTAGAAAACAAAGAGCTAAAAAATAGATAAATCATTCAAATGAACTTCTGAATAAATAATCACTCTTTTTTCAAAAGAGATTTTTTATATCTATACCAAGCCATTAATGATAATGTAATAGGAAGAGTAATAACTTCTAAAACTCCTACAATAGGACTTGTTATAAGAATTATAGGTTGGAAAAGTGGATTTATAACATATCCGCCACAAATCAAGTATGAGCCAGTTAACATTCCAGGGATATAATATGAAAAAAATGGATTGTTTTTTTGCTGTATTTCAGAGTTAATTTTAAATTGTTCTACATTTTTTGCCCTTACATCATCTTCTTCTTTTTCTATTTTATTTCTTATTTTTTCATATGGTGTAGGAGGTTCATGCCTAAGTTTTGAATTTATTTCATCTATATCTTTTTTTGTTAGATCATCTTCAGCAGGTATTTCCATATTTTCACGAATTTTATCAGATGCTAATTTAATAGCATCCATTTCTTTCTTGATATCATCATAATGAGAAAAATCCATATATAGTTTAATATAATTAATATTTAAACTGACAACACCTATATACTATAGATATGGCTTGGAAATATGCTATGAGAAATTTAGGTGCTAGATATCATGTTGATGATTGGCCTATGTTTGAAGATTGGCTAAATATTTGTAAATCTGGCGATACAAATTCTATGTCAGCTTTTCACAATTCTTTTATTACAGATCTAAATAATTATCTAAAAAAAGAAAGTATTTCAACAGATCCTACAAAACCATATCAATATTATGATACTTCTTTTTCTAACTATCTAGTTACATTTGATTATGACCCTTATATTCGTTTTATGACATATAGTGCTCGTGAAGCTATTACATATAATAGTTCTGACGAAGCAATTGTATGGTTTTCTAAACAAAAGTTAGTAGAACACAAACATATTGTATATGCTATCAATACATTACTTATTACAAGACAACTAAATAGAGCACGCCTTGTTCTTTCATTATATCCAACTCTTAGATTTGAGGAAGAAGTTAAAAATATTGGCGCAGATATTTTCCGAGAAGTTTTAATTACAAATGATATTCCTCTTATTCATGAACTCTGGCTTCGTGGGGCTCTAACCGGTGAAATATCTTATGAATTATGTGATGCTGCTTGTGAAAAAGGCTGGGTAAAAGAAGAAGCACTAGAATGGTATAAACTACATCGTGATAGAAAGCCAGAACAAAAAATTACTGGAATATATTATGATTATTTACAATAAATAAGATTTATAATAATTTAATAATACCAAGAAGCATTCATCCAGTCATTACGTAGCATTCTAAGAGGAAATGCTTTTTCATATTCTTCAATACTGGAATATGTTGTATACAAAAATGAATCTCTAAATAAACAATTCTTTTCATAACCAAATCTTCTACAACTATAGCAATATTGTGCTTCTTCATCGTCATATCTTCCTCGTAAAAAACATTTACCACATAAAAAACATCCACAATCAGAACATCTATAGGTGTTTAATTCTAAAAGTTTCGTTTCACAACAAAGACATAGTTCATTGCTATATGTATTGTATTTTTCGTGATATTCATCTGTAATAAGATATAATTCATTATCTTCTTTCGGATACTTATGATCTGTCTGCCAAATAGGAATTTCTATTGAATGTCTTTGACCAAATTTCCATAAATTATGATATGCCTTTTCACAACAACATTCTTTTGTTTCATTTAAATAAATTTCACAAATATCCTCTTTCCAGTTATAGTCATCCATTATTAGATATAATAGTTTAAATATATTTAAATAATAATAGGAAAATGATGGTTAAATAGAAAGTCCTAAAGAAGATTAGTTCATACTAATATTCTTCACATCACCTTCTTTTTGTGCCCAAGAAGGAAGTTCTCGTGTAAGAATCCAATGATAATTTTCTCCATAGTTGTCTGTAAAAATTTTTTTATCAAATGCTTTTTCCTTCTGTAATTGTTCTTTTAAACTTCGTGCTCCTTCTCCAATATATCTAAGTAAAGTTGGAATATAATTTAATCCACATCCATCACTAAAACGTTCCTTGGGTCTATCAAGAATACGAAATCGTACTAATTCTGGCAGCATTTCTCTAAAAGAATCTCGTAAAAGGGATTTCTCACCACCATTAACAAAACCTTTTTCTTTTCCATCAATGCTCAAAATATTACTAATAAAATCTTTATCTAAAAATGGAACACGAACTTCCAATCCTTGAGAAGCAAAACATCTATCTGCTCTAAGTAAATCAAATTGATGAATATTCTTTACTAATCGTTTTGTTTCTTCCTGTAGGTCTTCTCCAGAATTCACTAAATTAAAATAATTATATCCAGCAAATAATTCATCTGCTCCTTCACCAGATAATATTACTTTAATATCAGTATTTTCTTTAATATATTTGGCCAATAAATACATAGGAATAGAAGCGCGAATTGTATTGGGATCATAGGATTCTATAATCTTAATAACAGTTTCAATACTATTTTTAATATCGGCTTCATTAAATTTGACAACTGTATGATTAAATCCTAAAGAAGAACATAGCATTTTGGCATAAATACTATCTTCAGATAATCCTACATTATATTCCATAGTAAACACATGAAATCTACTAGGAGTAGTATGTCTTGCTACGAGTGATGTTAAAATAGCAGAATCTACTCCACCAGAACATAAAATACCAACTGGTCTATCAGAATGTTCTAATCGTTTCACAACTGCTTTTTCTAAATATTCGCGAATATTTTTTTGACAATTCTCTATTTCCATTGTTTTTTGAAAAGGAATAGGAGTCCAAGATTTTGTTAAAGAATTATATAAAGTTGCTGGAGGAAACACTTTAATTTCTATAATTTCTGGAGCCCCATATAAAACTTTTGCTTCTGATGAAAACGCAATAGGGATTCTATCAGAATTTATACCATAGAATAAAGGACGAACTCCCACATGGTCTCTTGCTACTAAATAATTATCTCCTTTTGTTAGAACAAACGCAAAATCTCCATCTAGCTTTGAAATAAATTCCTCTGGATTTTCCCAGTCTAGTTCTAGAATAACTTCAACATCTGATCTAACAGCGCAGCTACTGAAATCTTTATAATTATAAATTTCCCCATTACAAATTAATGTCATATTATCTTTTACAAAGGGTTGCATACCAGAATCTAAAGTATTAATAATTGCTAGGCGATGAAATCCATAACAAAAATTATCTTTTATTAAGAATTTTGAACCATCTGGTCCTCTTGGCTGTAACTTAGGAAAATGAACTTGTTCCCATACTTCAGCGTTTTCTGTACCTACTAAAAATAATATACCACACATCTAGAATATATTATATACCACATTTAAATCCTACAACGATATTCTGGATACTGCTCAATAAATTCTATAGATTTATTGATTAAATCTTGAATACCAGTTCTATTTTCTAAGAAATCTACTATTTTAGAAAATCCTTTTAGAACTTCTCCTGAAGGAAGAGTAATAGTTGGTAGAATGACATCTGACGGAATTAACCGTTCAGTAATAGTTTCTGGAATTACCCAATAACCCTGTGAATGTAGATACCGAGTCAAACTCAGTAATAATAAACAATTTTCATCTTCATGAACCTTATAAAGATGTTTAATTTGAATTGTAATCATTCTATTGTAAAAATTATAAAGTTTTTAAGTATCAAATTTTTTAAAAACTACATACAAAGGTCTAAAGAATATATATAATTCTTATATTGGGGAGAAATCCTCACATAAGAATTCAGTCAGCAATACAAGGATGGGCGGCTCAGTGGTTAGAGCATTCTAGTTAATAGAAAGATCGCTGGTTCAATTCCAGCCCCGTCTGTTAAGAATTCTGGATGCTATTATAATAATAGCACCTAGTTATCTTATGACAGTGTGAAAGATAGAAAATATCACGTAAAATTAGATGCGAAAAGTCGCAGCAGCAGTAGCGGCGACAAGCAAAACAGCAGCAATTCTCGCGATAGGAATTATTGTCCTAGCGACTATATACATAGCATACAGGTACGAATTCTCACCAAATGCGCTTGTTATCGTGGAACCACGACAACACGAACTGCTCAAATATGTAATTGACAATTTTGACGCCACAATGGACAAGTCATGGGATCTCTACGTATTTCACGGAAAGACTTCCCAAGCATACGCAAAGTACGCAACAGAAGCAGTAAAAGGTCGCAAAGTATTCTTAATTCCCTTACAGACGGATAATCTGAATGCCGCACAATATAATGAACTTTTCAAATCACCAAATTTCTGGAGCCAGGTGTGGGCGGAGAATATTCTCGTGTTTCAGACGGACACAGCCATCTGTAAGGGATCTAAGTTCAAGATTTCGGATTTTATGAAGTATGATTATATTGGGTGTGCTGGAGGAAAAGATGTGTATGGTAAGGGAGCATATTGGGGCGGTGTGGAGAAGAAATATTCATTTTATGGAGTTGGTGGACTAAGTTTCCGTAAAAAATCTTTCATGAATAAGTGTATAGCTGCGCGGCCAGGAATAAAGCCACTCTATGCGGAGGACGTTTTTTTCAGCGAATGTTTGGAGTCCTTTGGAGTGAAACCGGAGTCGGCGGAGGTTCTGAATAATTTCTGTTCGCAAAATTCGTTCCATGCGGAGAGTTTTGGGGCGCACAAAACGAAAAATATGACACGCGAAGATAAAAAACGGTTCCACGCATATTGCCCTGTTTCTCAGGCACTCGAAGTAGCTTAGAAAAGACCAAACTGCTCCTCCTTCTTTTCTCGGATGCTTCGCGTATATTCATAGAGGAGGATGCTATGCGCAGTCGCCACATTCATAGAACGGAGCACTCCGTGTTGGAAAATACTAATGCGCAGAAATCCTGGCATCTGCGCACAGCGCGAGACGAACTCCTCAGGGAGTCCACAATCCTCGGAACCCATGATGAAACATGGAGTCTTCTGGCTGCGGTATCTACTGCCGCTGCCACTGCTACCACAATCTCTGTAAGGGACCCAATCAACTTTATCCAGTGATACACCTCCTTGCTCAACGCAAATAGGAGAGTAATCTTTGAGAAGTTCACGTGGATCAGGTAGAACATCAACGCCTGTAATTCGTTCAATATCAATATAGTGCTTCGCACCGACAACAGTGCGTTGATCATACTTTCGCCGACCAACAATGAATACTTTTGATGCCCCCATGATAACAGAAGTTCGAATAATCATCCCAGTATTCTTGTCACCTTTGAGATTATAGACAAGAACAGCGTACCCCAGAGATGACCGCTCCGCGTGAAGTCGGTTTTGCTCCTTACTGAACCCTTGTAGGTGGGTGTGTACGTTGTACTTGATTTCTAGGCGCGCGTCATGTACGTAGTCAATAGTGGCGGAGAGGTCATCAGATGAGGACATTTTTTAACCGAGTTTAGTACAAATACCCTTTAAGGGAAAGCGTTTCAATTTTTAGCCAGGGGCTAAAAATGATTTATCAGAAACCTAAAGGTTTCTTAGACAATTTTTATAAACTTCTAGAAGAAACTTATAAAAAGAGAGGTCCTACCCGGATTCGAACCGAGGTTCTGGGAGTCAGATTCCCATGTGATAACCAACTACACTATAGAACCGAGGCGCACCCTTCGGAATCGCCTAATTTAATTATTAGAGAGAGATCCTTAGGTGCTTTTCTTTTTCGAAAGTCTCAAAGACGCACAAAAAAGAAAGTATTACCACTAGCGGGACTCGAACCCGCGACCTTGGGCTTAAAAGGCCCACACTCTAACCAACTGAGTTACAGCGGTATTTACGAATACAGTGAGACACCTCTCACCAATTATTAATTGTTCTAAATACTTAGGCTCCCAAAACTTCATTTTTTCATTATTGAAAGGACTTATACATTTCTCGTCACTAATAAATCAATGACAACAGGCAATACGTATATATTCTATCATATTCATTGTAATCAACTCACATTATTTACACTCAGAGAGCAAATTGCCAAAATCATTTACAGTGGTCTTTATGACAAAATTACAAAAATCTACTGTTTCATTACAGGTCAAGAGCCCTTTGTAAACGATTGCGTAAGATCAATTAAAACCGCAGGTAAGAAATTTCATATTGTTAAATATGCGTATAATGATGTAACATGTGAACGTTACACGCTACTATCAATCAAAGAATATATATTGCCTCAAGATAAAATTCTATATATCCACACAAAAGGAGTTACAAAACCGTTTGATGAAAATGTATACGATTGGCGCGCCCTTATAGAGTATCAACTCATTGCCAAACATGAGAAATGTATTGAACTTCTTGGTTCATATGATATTGTAGGGGTAAATTATAGGGCAGCACCTCAGCCACACTACAGTGGGAACTATTGGTGGACAACTGGTACATATTTTCTAAAGTTACCAACCATAATTGGAGATGGATATGCTGACCCTGAAATGTACATTCTAAGCGCTGAGCCAAATTGGCATTGTATTTATGATTCTGGGATTAGTAACCACTATGCGGAAGAGTATCCGTCTAGTAAATATATAGATGTATGATAATTTTAGTACTATTCTTTTTCGAAAGTCTCAAAGACGCACAAAAAAGAATGGATGCCTCTTGCTGGAATCGAACCAGCGACTTCTCGCTTACAAAGCGAGCGCAATAACCCCTATGCTAAAGAGGCATAATATATAGTAGACCTATTTATTTAGGTCCTTTATTTCCAACCATCATATTCAAAAAATCTTTATCACTTGGCTCTAAATGATACTGTCCTTGATTACGTAACACATTTAAATAATTTTTATAAGTATTTCTTTTCATCTTTATTCTGTAAGGAGTATTTCTATTTCCCTGAACTAAATTTGCTGTATTTGTCCTATTAACAGCAATAGATTTACGCGCTTCAACATTTTCCGCTTCTTTCGGAATATTGTACCATCTATTTTTATTTTGACGGAAGGTTACACTTTTCTTTAGTCCAGGCAGCGCCATATTTATATTACCGTTGTTGGTTGCCCTTTTATTTAGGCCAGACAACGCCATATTTCTTGTTAACATGTTTATATTGTTATTACTGTTGTAATTTCGTTTACGCTTGTATGTTTTTGGCTTTCGTGAATTATTGTTATTCATCTACTCTATAGTCATTTTTTATGTAGGTACCACTAAATAAAAAAATACCCTTGGTGGGGGTCGAACCCACGATTTTCTCCTTAGAAGGGAGACGCGTTGTACAGTAATAGTATATCCACTACGCTACAAGGGCTTTCACCCAATTAATATACGAGTATAGCCTTTAGCCCCTCCATTATATTCAAATTTTTTATAGTAAGAAGTAGGATATGAAGTTCCCAGATATTTCAGACTTTCACAACAATTCAGACCTACTTTTTATAGCGCTTGGAACTCTTGTGACCGATGTCATAGTCCTCTTTCTGACACGATACAATCCCAATATTTTTGGCGAAGCACTCAATATCTGGTATGATAAATTTGGTCTCTCTGCAGTACTATCTGATGTGACAGTTATTATGATAGGATTTCAAATTACAAGATACCTATATACAACATTTATTGCTCCCAGGAGCCCTCTATACTTCTTAGCACTACTTGTTATAGTTCAGGCAATTCATGATATATTCTTCTTTTTGGCAGTTATAGTCCCTCTGCCTGAAGGGCTCAACCAAATGATTGATGTATTTAAGAGTTACGCCAAGGGTGGCACTAAAATCATTGGAGGTGACGCACTATTAATGATCTCATCATTTGGGCTAGCAACCCTCTTTAAGGGAAATCCGGAACATATAGCAGCATCTACGACGCTTGTAACTTTATACACATTGCCTTATATCTTATATAATAGACATTAGAGTTCGTCCTTCCAGATGAATAGTTATACAGGAAGAACTATAACAGGTGTGAATGGAGGTCAAGGGAGTGCCGGCAATGTCAATGCTACCTTGAGCAACATGAATATTAGCAATGTAAATGTTTCGAATGTAAACAATGCTACTATAAATACAGTTGATATAAATGTAATATCAAATGCGAATGTTCAAAATATAGATATAAACCAACTTCTCTATACAACAATTTCTAGTATTAATTTTGCGCAAATCATTGCGCAAACAACAACTGCTGTTATGAATACAGTAACTGTAAATACTCCAACTACAACTATTAATGTAATTGATGCAAACGCTGGAAATCTTTCAACTCTTTCAACTGGTGTGGGGTATTCCATCATGTATGGCCTTTCCACAGTTGCTCACCAACCGAGCCCAGGAGTCTCTTCACTTTCCACGATAATTTCCTATGGTTTATCATCACTCTATAGCGGTTCAATTAATCCAGGAGTCTCTTCACTTTCCACTATAGTTTCCTATGGTTTATCATCACTCTATAGCGGTTCAATTAATCCAGGAGTCTCTTCGCTTTCCACGATAGTTTCCTATGGTTTATCATCACTCTATAGCGGTTCAATTAATCCAGGAGTCTCTTCACTTTCCACTATAGTTTCCTATGGTTTATCATCACTGTATAGCGGTTCAATTAATCCAGGGGTCTCTTCACTTTCCACGATAATTTCCTATGGTCTCTCCACAATTGCGAAACAATCTACACCAGGAGTCTCTTCACTATCATCCATTATCTCTTATGGACTTTCTTCACTTGCGA
>Ga0007854_10000083_pt1 | contig 73135 bp, 71 predicted proteins | sample CryBogCBH12Aug08_FD_60382 | JGI IMG/M metagenome (GOLD analysis project Ga0007854, IMG submission 60382) | Freshwater microbial communities from Crystal Bog, Wisconsin, USA - CBH12Aug08 | ecosystem: Environmental > Aquatic > Freshwater > Lake | place: Crystal Bog, Wisconsin, USA | collected... | reverse complement strand
AAATGTATAACGCCCGACGCTTTCAATGCGACTTAAGCCCATACCCGACCTTGGTTGCCATCGATCGTGCATTACAGTCGCTGGCGGCGTTCAGCGCGGCGGCGCCCGAGCGTCAGCCGGATGCAGAGTGACTCTGCCGGACGCCTCAGCGATACTCACAGAATGCGACCGAGCCGGTCGTGGTCAGACACCGTTTTGAGGGGAGATTCGTAGCATGAAGACTCGCGCCGCCGTTGCGTTTGCCGCTGGTAAGCCGCTGGAAGTCATTGAAGTGGATTTGGAAGGGCCGAAGGCCGGCGAAGTCTTGATCGAGATCAAGGCATCGGGCGTCTGTCACACGGATGAGTTCACCCGATCGGGCGCGGATCCCGAAGGGCTTTTTCCCGCGATCTTCGGTCACGAAGGTGCCGGCGTCGTCGTTGAGGTGGGGCCGGGCGTGAAGTCCGTCAAGCCGGGCGACCATGTGATTCCGCTCTACACCCCCGAATGTCGTGAATGCAAAAGCTGCACCTCGCAAAAGACCAACCTGTGCACCGCCATTCGCGCCACTCAGGGCAAGGGTCTGATGCCGGACGGTACGAGTCGCTTCTCGCTCGGCGGGGAAATGGTGCACCACTACATGGGTTGCTCAACGTTCTCAAACTACACCGTCTTGCCCGAAATCGCGGTGGCGAAGATTCGTCCCGATGCCCCCTTCGAAAAGGTCTGCTACATCGGTTGTGGCGTCACCACGGGTATCGGCGCTGTGATCAATACGGCCAAGGTAGAGCCGGGCGCCAATGTTGTCGTTTTCGGCCTCGGCGGTATCGGTTTGAATGTCATTCAGGGTGCGCGCCTGGCTGGCGCGAACAAAATCATCGGCGTCGATCTCAATCCCGCTCGCGAGGCACTGGCTCGCAAGTTCGGCATGACTCATTTCGTCAATCCGAAGGAAGTGGAGGGTGATCTCGTACCGTACTTGGTCGCGCTGACCGATGGTGGCGCCGACTATTCCTTCGAGTGTGTCGGCAACGTGAATCTGATGCGCCAGGCGTTGGAGTGCTGTCACCGCGGTTGGGGCGAATCGATCATTATCGGCGTCGCCGGCGCCGGCCAGGAAATCAGCACCCGCCCATTCCAACTGGTTACCGGTCGCGTCTGGAAGGGCACCGCGTTTGGTGGCGCACGGGGTCGCACCGATGTGCCGAAGATTGTCGACTGGTACATGGACGGGAAGATTGAAATCGACTCGCTAATCACCCACGTAATGCCAATCGAAAAAATCAATGATGCGTTTGATCTCATGCATGCCGGTGAGTCTATTCGCAGTGTCGTGACGTTCTGATCCCATGACTATCGAGACCTTGTCGGAACAGCGCTGCTTCGGAGGCTTGCAGGGCTTCTATCGACATCAGAGTCGTGAAACAGGCACCGCGATGCGCTTTGCCGTGTTTCAGCCACCCCAGGTACGGGAGGGCGCGGTGCCGGTACTCTGGTTTCTGTCGGGGCTTACGTGCACCGAAGAAAACTTCACGGCGAAAGCCGGAGCCCAGCGGGTGGCGGCAGAGTTGGGTCTGATGTTGGTGGCGCCGGACACCAGTCCGCGCGGTGACGGGGTGCCGGGTGACCCGGACAACGCTTACGACTTTGGGCTGGGTGCTGGATTCTACGTCGACGCGACCGAGTCGCCGTGGTCGACCCACTATCGGATGTATTCCTACGTCACCCGCGAGTTGCCGGCGTTGCTCGCGACTCATTTTCCAGCTGACCTGACGTGCCAAGGTATCACCGGCCACTCGATGGGAGGTCATGGCGCGTTGACCGTTGCTCTGAAAAATCCGACGACGTTTCGGACGGTGTCTGCCTTTGCGCCGATCGTCGCCCCCTCCGACGTGCCGTGGGGGCAGAAGGCGCTGGGGCGATATCTGGGCGAGGATCGGTCAACGTGGGGCGCGTACGATGCGTGCCAGTTGATCCGTGCTGGGCACCGGGCGCCACTGTTGTTGGTGGACCAGGGTGAGGCAGACAAATTTCTCGATGATCAGTTGCGGCCGGATCTCTTGGAAGATGCGTGCGCGGCCATGGGTCAGCCCCTGTTGCTCAGGCGCCAGCCCGGCTATGACCACAGTTATTACTTCATCGCGACGTTTATGGAAGACCACCTGCGCTGGCATGCGCAGGGGCTGAGCACGGTCTGAAGGCCGCGACGAGGCCGGCACCATGCCGGCCTCGTCGACGGTTTATTTTTGTGCGAACAATGCGGCGCCGACGCGCCGGTATGCATCGCGGAACGGGATGCCTTCTTCTACGACCAGCCGATTCGCCTGCTCGGCGGCATGGATCGACGCATCAAGGTGAATGTTCTGCGGTCTAAATGAGACGCCCTCGAGTGCGGCCGGCAAAATATCCAGCGTGGCAATCGCCATATCAATTCCGCGGAACAGCGGCACCTTGAGTAACTGCAGATCACGTTGATAGCCCGAGGGCAACTTGGCGTAGAGGCCGAGTGCTTCGACCAAGCATGCCTGAGCGGACATACTGCGCCCCCGGATCAGTTCGAACACGTCCGGATTGCGCTTCTGCGGCATGATCGAAGATCCCGTCGTGAACGCCGTCGGCAGTGAAACGAACGCGAACTCCTGCGTGTAAAAAAGCATCAGATCGGACGCTAATCGTCCAAGATCGGTCATTAGCAGCGCGATCTCAAACAACACCTGCGACTCGGCCTTGCCACGGGACAGCTGCACCGCGGTAACGGGGGCATGCACGAGTGGGAAGCCCAAATGCCGCGCAGCAACCTCGCGGTCGATCGGCAGTCCGGGCGTGCCGTATCCGGCGGCAGAGCCCAACGGGCACTTGCCGATACGGCGTTGAACGCTTTGCAGGCCTTCCGCGTCGTCCTGAATTTCGGCGGCGAATCCCTGCGCCCACAACGCGACCGACGAAGGCATCGCCTGTTGCATGTGCGTATATCCCGGCAGAGGCATGTCCGGATGACGCGTCGCGAGGGCATGAAGCGCTTCGGCAACGCCGTACGCGCCCTGTCGGAGTTGTTCCACGGCGTCGCGCAGATACAAGCGCAACGCCGTCAAGACTTGATCGTTACGCGAGCGGCCCAGATGGATCCGTCCACCGACCGCGCCCACTTTCTCGGTGAGCAGCCCCTCGATCGCCGTTTGCCCGTCTTCCTGCTCCAGCGTCACGCGCCAGTCGCCCCGTGCGTGCGCAGCGCCGATGTCGGTCAGCGCATCGCGCAGCGTGGCTAAGTCGGTGGCCGTGAGCAGCCCCGCCGAATGGAGCCCCACGGCGTGGGCGATGGAACCCTCCACGTCATAGGCGACCAAACGATCGTCCAAGGCGTGGTCTTCTCCCGCCGTATAACCGAGGACGCGCGCATCCAATGGTGCGCCTTTGTCCCACAGACGGCTCACGCGTGCGACTCGGGCTGCTGTTCGGCGGCGGACAGAGCGCGAACGTCCGCGACGATCAGCGTTCCAAGGCCTTCGTTGGTGAAGACCTCGGCTAACAGGGCGTCGGTCGACTTGAACGAGATCACGTGCACACGTCGAACGCCGCCGCGAATGGCCGCTTCAATGGCATTGGCCTTCGGCATCATGCCGTCCGCGAAGCTACCGGCCGCCTCAAGGCGCTTCAGACCGGCGAGATCCGTGTAGGAGACCAGCGTCGACGGGTCGGACAGATCCTCGAAAATGCCGGCAGCGCCGGTGCACAACAGGAGTTTTTCGGCGCCGAGTGCCGCGCCGATATTGGCCGCGATCGTGTCAGCGTTGATGTTCAGCACGTTGCCCTGCTCATCGCAGGACAACGGACTGACGATTGGCATGTATTCGGCGTCGAGCAACTTCTGCAGGACGTCCGGATTAATGGACTCGACGTCACCTACCTGCCCGTAGTCAATGGTCTTGCCGTCGGCGCGCCGCACCGGTGCGCGGCGTTGCGCTTTGACCAAGCCGCCGTCAATGCCCGAGATGCCGACCGCATTGATGCCGAGGTCGCGGCAAATGCCGAGCAGACGCGTGTTTAACAGGCCATTCAACACCATGACCGTCACCTCCACCGTCTTTTCGTCGGTGATACGGCGACCGTCAACCATGGTCGGTTCGATGCCCAGCGAGCGCTGCATCTCGTCGAGTTGCGGACCGCCCCCGTGCACCAAGACGACCTTGATCCCCACTTGGTGCAGGATGGCGACTTGCTCGACCAATGCGCGGGTGGTGGCCTCGTTCGCGAAGATCGCGCCGCCCACTTTGACGACAAAAATTTTGCCTTTGTACATGCGGATGTAAGGCGCGGCATTGCGCATCGCACGGATCGCGACGGCTTGTTCGGGACGATAGTTCATGGTCAGTCTCCGGAAATACGACAATAGGGGTGTGTTCAGGCGAGCAGGCGGTGTAGCACCGCCATCTGCGCCACCAGACGGTTGTGAGCTTCGTGCAGCACGACACTGCGCGGCCCATCCAGGACTTCCTCAGCCACGGCCACGTTGCGGCGAACCGGCAGGCAATGCATCAGTCGGCAGTCAGCAGCTGCGCCGTCGAACGTCGCATCGGTCACTTGCCAATGATTTAAGGCGGCGCGCAGCGCGCCATCGACGGCGGCATCGCCATAGTGCGAGGTACAGCCCCATTCTTTCGCGTAGATGACCTGAGCGCCTTGCATCGCGCTGGCTCGATCATCGGTTTCCGTCACCGAGCCACCGGACGCAGCGGCCGCTGCGCGGGCGCGCGCCATAATCGGCTCCGGCAGCGCGTAGCCCTCCGGCCGAGCGACGACGACTTCATGGCCGCGCAGCGCAGCCATATGCAGCGCTGCGGCTGGCACGGCGAGTGGCAGTGCACGAGGGTGCGGTACCCAAGACAGGACAAACTTAGATCGCGGAGCAATCGACAGGTCGTTCAGCGTCTTCCAGTCAGCCAAGGCCTGGCAGGGGTGATTGATCGCGGACTCCAAGTTGATGAATGGCTTGTCGACCAACTGCGCCATCGCCTTGAAGGTCGAGTCGCTCAGGTCTGCATCCAGATTTTTGCCGTCCGCGAATGCGCGGATCCCGAGCGCGTCGCAGAAGGACGCGAGCACGGGCAGCCCCTCGCGTACATGCTCGGCGGCCGAACCGTCCATACGGACACCCATGCGTGTTTCAAGACCCCACGTGCCTTGGCCCGGGGTGATGACGAACGAGGAACCGCCGAGACGCGCCATACCGGCTTGAAAGGACGCGAGCGTGCGCAGCGATGGGTTTAGGAACACGAGGCCGAGGATCTTCCCTTCTAAGGCCTTCGGTTCTGGGTGCTTTTGCAGCCGATTGGCCAGCGCCAGCAGGTCTTCGATGTCTTCGCGGGAGTGGTCCGCCAAGTCCATGAATTGGTGTAAGCGAGTCACGGGGAGATCTCCGACAAGGCGGCGGCCAGCGCGTCCACATGGGAGGCGTTCAGGGTGAACGGTGGCAACAGGCGCACAATATGGGGGTCAGCGGCGGTGCCAGCGAAGATGTTGCGAGCCATCAGTTCCTTTTGGATTTCCTTCGCGGGGCGTGTCGTACGCAAACCCAGCAACAGGCCGGCGCCTTGTACGTCGACAACGGGGCCGGTGACGCAGTGCGTACGGATCCGTTCGGACATCTGACGAACGTTGGCCAACAGACCTTCGGATTCAATAATGTCGATAACGGTTTCGACGATGGCACACGCCAGCGGACCGCCGCCGAATGTCGTACCCATGTCCTCGACTTTCAAGCGGGACGATACGGCTTTGGAGAGCAACATCGCCGACACCGGGAACCCGGCGCCGAGGGCCTTTGCGGTGGTCAAAATATCCGGAGTCACCTGGGCTCGATTGGCGCCAAACGGATGACCCGTGCGGCCAACGCCGCATTGAACCTCGTCAAAGATCAGCAGTGCGCCGACATCATCGCAGCGGCGCCGAAGCGCGGCGAGTACGTTGGCGGGCACGTCGTAGGCGCCGGCCAGTCCTTGGATGGGCTCGACAATGACACAGGCAGTATCGTGATCGATGCCGGCCACGGCGGCCTCTGCATCGCTGCGCGAGACCCAACGGACGTCGAACGGCGCCTGCGGGAAGCCATACCATTTTTCCCGAGCGCCGTAGGTGACCGCGCCCGCTGCCGCAGTGCGGCCGTGCCAGCCGTGCTCGAGCGCGACCGCTGTACGGCGACCGGTGAGCCGGAAGGCGATACGTAACGCGTTCTCGTTGGCCTCTGCGCCGGAATTCACAAAAAATACGTCGGGCAGATCAAGATCCGCAAAGGCAACCAGGCGTGCGGCTGCGCGTTCGCGGATTTCCATAGGGATCGCGTTGGTCTGGAACAGCACGGAGCGGGCTTGACGATCCAGTGCCTCCACCCAGCGTGGGTGGCCATAGCCGAGCGCGGCGACGGCGTGACCCCCGTAATAATCGAGCACGCGTCGCCCGTCCCGCGTATGCAGCCAGACCCCGTCCGCCGAGACGACTTCGAGAGGGTACTGTGAGAACACCTGAGCCAAATGGCTCTGGGCAGGCATGGTCATGATGGCAATGTTCCTATGAGTCTCAGGTCCAGCCGATCGCCGGTGCGCAAAGGCCGAGCGTCGGCTCCCAGCCATGGAGGCGGTTTAACCACTGCACAGCGCCGCCAGCGGCACCCTTGGTCAAATTATCGAGCACGCTCATGACCGCGAGTGATTGGCCGTCCGCCGTCGCAAAGAGGTGGGCATAGTTACTGCCAACCACCTCTTTCATACGCGGAGCGTCGTGGAGCACACGAACAAAGGGCTGGCTTGAATAGAAATTCGCGAGGGCATCGCGCACCTCGACGCCCGACATGGGTCGTACCAATCGAGCCTGTGTCGTGGCGTGGATTCCGCGCGCGAACGGTCCGGAATGCGGCACAAAATGCAGGCGTACGGCCCGGCCAGTCAGTCGTTCGACGATGCTCATGACTTCTGGGGCGTGTCGATGGGCCAATGTGCCGTAACTATAGAGATCGCTGTGACGACGCGGATGGTGCGTGCCTTCAACGGGGCTACGCCCTGAACCCGTGCTGCCCGTGATCCCGGCCACAAAAACATCCGGCTCGACCAACTCCAGCGCCATGAGGGGCACGAGGGCGAGCAGCATCGCTGTGGCAAAGCAGCCGGGGTGCGCCACGTGAGGCGTCGCCAGCGTGGGCAAATGTTCGGGCACCGCGCAGGTGAACGCGTTGAGGCGATGCGGTGCGCCATGCGCGTGTTTGTAGACGGATTGGTAGGCCGCCGCATCGGCAAAGCGATAGTCGGCGGAGATATCGACAACGCGGGGCTGATGACCCGCCGCTTCGGCGACGGTGAGCAGTCGATCGATGAGCGCGGCGGACACCCCGTGCGGCGCTGCCGCCAAGATTGCCAAATTGCTCGTCCCAGCCACCAATTGTTCCGTCGCTTCCAGCGAGAGATAGGTCGTCTCGGGATAGGCGGCCGCCAGGTGCGGGAAAGCGGCCGCGACCCGTTCTCCGGGCTTTGAGTCCGACAAAATCCCCGCCAGTGTCAGCCGTGGGTGGCCAGCGATCAGGCGCAATAGCTCTCCGGCGACGTAGCCAGTGCCGCCGAGGACGAGAGTCGGTACTCGGTCGTTGCCGCTCACGTTGGCTTCACCGGGAATTTCTCGGCGAGGCCCACCATCGCGATCAAATGGTCACCCAGCTCGGCGCCCGCCGTCATCGCATTAATGGCAGTGACATTCATCTGTTGCTGAATGATGTCGACGCCGACTTGATTGTCCGTGGAAGGGCCAGTCACGGCCGCCGGTTCAATATTGAACCGCTCGCGCAGGAGTTTGACGCCGCCCCAAGCGGCGACAGGATCGTTCGCGGACAGGACGACGGCGGTCAAGGACTGTCGAATATCGTCTGCGGAGAGAATCGCTTCGACACCGTACGTGCCCAGCAGCCCATCCCCGAGTTCAAAGACAATGATGTCTGGTTGGCCGACAGCCATTTCACTCAACATCGCGCGGGTGAGCGCCGGGCCCACGGCGGCGGTGGTCGTGCCGATGCCGAAGTCCGTGAAGATCATCGTCTTGCGAGCGCCGGAGTCCTCGAACGCCAGGATGTCGCGCCGTAGGGAGACGCCCGTGGCTTTGAATGCGTGGACGCTCAGGCCGCGATGGCGCATGCGCGCAATCATCGAACAGGCCGCGGCAGTCTTCCCGGCCTCCATACAGGTACCCGCCAGCGCGATGACCGGCACACCTTGCGTGTCGACCGTCACGTCACGGTTCAGTGGGCGGTAGCCTATGCGGGCGGGCACGCCGATGCGTTCCCCCAGATAAGGAAAGTGCAGCACAACGCCCAGTACGCGGCAGTCAAAGGGACGGCCTTTGTCGGGGTTGACCGAGTCGCAAATACCGAGCACACCGCCGATATTCAGCATTTGGATGATGTCGCCCGGCTTCAAGGCCGTCGGGACATGTCCTGAATAGCCAAACAAGGCTTTGCGATGCCCGAGCGCGCCGACGACGATGTCGCCTTTCGTCACTTTCGCCATACGACCGGACGTCAGTTCCAGCGTGTTGTAGGTGTTCTTGTTATTGAGCACCTCAACGGCAATGACCACGCCTTCCTCGCACGGAATGTCTTCGGAGACGCGCAACTCGTGCTTCAAGCCCAACGCTTGTGTGATGGATGCAATCTTGTCGACGACGATGGACTTCACAGCTGGCCTCCGGCCTTGTGGCCTGCGCGCGTATGGAACATGCCCGTCAGTGCGAGCATCTTGGAATAGCCGAGCGCATCCGCCGGCGACCACTCACCCGCCGCTTCGCCGTAAACCCCCTTGGAGGCGGCCATCAGTGACCAGGGCGAGTTCACACCCTCGACGAAACAGCTGCCGGGTCGGAAGAGTACCTTCACGGTGCCGGTGACGCGTTCCTGCGAGGAAACCAAGAGGGCTTCGATGTCGCGACAGACCGGATCGAGGTGGTGACCCTCGTGTACGAGGTCTCCATAAGGCGCAGCGACCAATTCTTTGATGCGGGCTTGGCGGCCCGTGAGCACTAACTTCTCGAGTTCCCGATGGGCAGTGATCAGCACTTCCGCAGCGGGGGCCTCAAAGGCGACGCGGCCTTTCGTGCCGATCACCGTATCGCCCAAATGAATGCCGCGACCAATCCCGAACGGCGCGGCCAGCGCTTCGAGTTTTTCGATCAGAGCGACCGGATCAAGGGCCTCTCCGTCGAGAGAGGTGGGTACGCCTTGCGTGAAGCCAATGGTGTGCGGTTCCGGGGCCTTCGGATTGGAGAACGCATCGCGCGTCAGTACCCATGCGGTATCCGGGATGCTGCCGTCCGAGGTGAGCGTTTCTTTCCCGCCTATCGTGACACCCCAAAGTCCGCGATTGACGGAATACGCAGCGCCGTACGGTGGAATGGGTAGGTTGCGCTCCTCCAGGAACGCCAACTGCTCGGGTCGCTTGAAGGCGCGGTCACGTACCGGGGCCAGGATTTCGAGGCCCGGCGCCAGCGTGCGCAACGCCACCTCAAAACGGACCTGATCATTGCCGGCGGCGGTGCAGCCGTGCGCCACGGACGCAGAGCCGAGCGATTTCGCCATCTCAGCGATCATCTGAGCCTGCAGGACGCGTTCGGCGCCGACGCAGAACGGGTACATCTGGCCGCGGCGAGCGTTCCCGATCAACAGATAGCGCAGCACGCGGTCAAAATACGGCCCTTTCGCGGCCACGATGTGGTGCTCCATGGCGCCCAGTTCCATGGCGCGCTGCTCAAGCGTTGCGGCCGCGGCAGCGTCGATACCGCCGGTATCGACTGTGACGGTGATGACCGGTCGACCGTAGGTTTCCTTGAGCCAGGGAACGCAGAAGGACGTGTCGAGACCGCCGGAGAAAGCGAGGAGGATGGGCGCGGCGCCCAGATTCGAAGTGGACATGGAAGCGGCCTCTATCGGCTGGCGAGAGATTGAAGACGATCGATGAACGCGCGTTGCGCGGACTCGTCACGGGTGGCGATGAACACGGTGTCGTCGCCGGAAATGGTGCCGACCACTTCAGGCCAGCGGGCCTGATCGATGGCGAAGGCGACCGACTGCGCGGACCCCACCGTCGTGCGCACGACCGTCAGGTTCGGACCGGCCGGAAGCGTTGCTACGACGAACGCTGCCACGGCGCTAAAAGCGGCGCGCGGCGCCGGAGCATCGCCGGGCAACATGTAGCGGTCGCCGACTTTGGCCACGCCCAAATCGCGCAAATCGCGACTGACGCTCGACTGGGTCACGTCGTAACCCGCCTGCTTCAGCCGTTGGACGAGTTCCGCCTGACGGCCGACGATACCTTCCCGCAGAATGCGCAGCAGTGCGTCTCGCCGTTCTTCATGGGCGCGATGCAAGCCGGGGCTGTGGGCGAGATGGTTTTGCATAAATTTGCATCATATTTGCATAAATATGCTGATGGTGCAAGCGCCCGGCTTGGCCGGTGCGATTCAGCCAATGCTGAGTCGCGTGCGTCCGGACGGTCGCCCGTCAGGGTCGTAGCGGATTTCCTCAATCCAACTGCCCGCGGATGGGTCGATGGCGCAGACGGTGGTCGAGCGGGTGCCGTAGCGTGGCTGCACGATGAAGGCGGCGGATAACGGCCGCTCGATCTCGAGGGGCAGGCCGGTTTCGGGGAGTAAATGGTCGGGCCAGACGCGCCGATCGAGCAGGGTCTCCCACAATCGATCCGTCGGGGACCGACGTTCGAGGTGCCGCCGTAAGGCCGCGACACCGGCGGTCACTTTAGGCCACGGACGGCTGTAGGCGCCGTTACCGATACCGTGATACCCGGCGTCCAGCCTCAACATCGGCGTGTCGCCCTGATTGCTGTGCAACCACACCCCAGTGGAATCGCCCAGTACGAGGTTGTAACCCGCGTATTGATGACACGTTGGGCGCAGCGTCTCCATAAAGTCGCGCGCACTCAGTGTGCCGGCCAAGAAGGCCGGTATGAGGCCTCCACGCGAGGGCGCCGAATCCGGGATGGGAAACCCACGCAGGTTGGTCAGTAGCCCAAAGCGGTGATCGGGGCTGATGGCGAGCCACGTGCCGCCGGCCTCCAGATCGCGTCCACCGATGATCGGCGAATCGGGCCAGCGTGCCAGCGGCGCGGTAGGCCGCGCATGGAACTCGTCGCGGTTGGCAACCAGCATGACGCGCTGAGGGTCCGCATCCGACAGGTGCAGAACGGCGAGGCACATAAGTCAGTGTGCCAGCAGGACCGCAGCGTCCCATGCCGTCCGCAGAATCAGAGCGGACACGACGCCGATAAAGACGCGGCGTACGAATCGAGCGCCGCCGCGCAGCGCGAGACGGGTGCCGATTTGTGCCCCCGCCACGTTCGTGACCGCCATCGCGATGCTGACGGGCCACAGGATGTGTCCTGCGGCCACGAACCAACCGAGCGCGGCCAGGTTTGTTGCGACGTTCAGCGTGCGCGCGAAGGCCGCGGCGTGCAGAAAATCGAAACCGTAATAGCGAATTGCCAGCATCATGAGAAAACTGCCGGTACCAGGCCCGAAGAACCCATCGTAGAAACCGATGGCGGCGATCGCGGCGGCACCGATGACGTGACCACGGACGGCATGCGCGCGCGGCGCATGCGTCTCGCCGCTTTGACGGTTGCGCAGCGTCCAGAGGAGCACGCCGGTTAGCAAGACGGGTACCAGTGGTCGAAAGGACGCGGGCTTCACGTGCGTGACGGCTGCGGCGCCGGCGAGTGCGCTGATAAACGCGATGCCGAGACTGATCATCAGCCAGCGTCGCGGCAATCGGACGCGCCGAAGGTAGTGGCTGGCAGCGCTCGCGGTGCCAGAGAAACCGGCGAATTTGCTCGTGCCGAGCAACGTTGCCGGGGACTCCGCCGGTAACGCGGACAACAGCGCCGGCAATTGAATTAAACCACCGCCCCCAACGATTGCATCGATAGCTCCGGCGCCGAACGCCGCCAGCGACAGAGTCGCGAGCGTGTAGGGGATCACTGCGCCGGCGCCGGCCAGGGTGGGCCGGACCGTAGTGACAGTCCGGTCTGCGAGCAGAACCAGTCGTCGATCAGCCGAAACGATATCGACGTCGCCGGGGGGAGCAGAATGGCGCCCGAACCCACTTCTTGAACCGTAAAAAACCGCGCATCTTCGAGTTCGCCGTCTGGACACACCACGTTGTGCGTGGCCGCGTGCGCCTGGAACCCCAGCATGAGCGACGAGGGGAATGGCCAGGGTTGCGAGGACTGGTACCGTACGTTGTCCACTTCAATCCCTGTTTCCTCGCGCACTTCGCGGACGACGGCGTCTTCCAGACTTTCGCCGGGTTCCACGAAGCCGGCGATGGTCGAGTAGCGGCCAGCGGGCCAACTGGCTTGTCGTCCCAAGAGCGCTCGATCGCCGTCACTGACCAATACAATGATCGCGGGGTCTATGCGGGGGAAGGATGCATGACCACAGGCCGCGCAACGCATGACGTGACCGCCGTCGCCCGGTGTGCTGCGCGCGCCACACGCTCCGCAGTATCGATGCTTCGACCGCCAGTAAAAGAGCGCTCGAGCGTAGGCGAGGAGGCCTGCTTCCTCGTGCGGCAGTTGACCGCCGACGCTGCGCAAATCCACAAAGCGGTGGTGGGCGAGTACCGGCGGTGGCGCTGCACCGGAGACCTCCACCGCGAATACGGGATGACCCCTGAAATGGCCTAAGAAGATCCCATCGGACGACGCGGTTTCTGTCGGCGCCGTCGGCAGTAGCGCAGCCTGAGGTGGATCGTCGACGGTGACGAGACTGCGCTGCTCCCACACGAGGACCCAGCGCGCGTTCGGGTCTTTTCGCCAGGCAGCTAAGCGCTCCTGGTCCGCGCGAACGGCGCTGTCACGGTCGAGGTACGGACCGGCGTAAATGTTGGGGTTGAGCGGTGTCATAGGGTACGACCGGGATTCTAGCGCGCTGCAGTGACGGCGCCGCGTCAGGGCGCGCCGACGTCGGAGCATCCTGTGGGCAGAGCCAATGGTCCGTTTCACACAGCGGGCATTGCGGCGCTGTGCGTCGCTGAGTGTCCACGATCGCGAACGCATTGCAAGTCGGGCAACGTCCGGGCCGCAAATCGGTTCGCCGCTGGAGCGATTCCAAGAGAAAGGCTGCGTGCTCAAACGTCACGGCCGACCCCACGCCGAGCGCGAGGTAGGTTTCGTACGCGTCACAAAACAATTCTGCCCACGGCGGCGATCCGTTGTCGGGGGTGGGGGCCAAGGCGTCGCCGCGCAGCAGACCGTGTAGCGCGTAAAGGCCGCCGAGCGCTACGGACTGCCGGCGGAGTTCCATATTGCGCAAAAAGTAGCCGGATTGCCGGGGCGGCTTGCCGCGATGCCGGCGAAACGTCTCCCCGCGTTCACGGACGTATTCCCGGTGCAATTTGCGGACTCGGTCACCGGTCAGTCCGGTCCAGGCTTGAATCGTCGCGGTTCGTGCCTCGTGGTGGATCATTCGAATGGCCAAGTCGAGTTTGTGCTTGTCGCGGCGGTATCGGTGGTCGGTCAGGCGCATTTTGGACTTCCCCTGTTGTTTCTATTTGGTAGTATCTGACCAAAATGACGCATCTTCAAGAGCCGCGTAGGCGGTTCTTGAAGCCATTCAGGGGAAGGCACATGCAAGTTGGTTCTCAGAGCAGCCGAATCCGGGGGCGAGGGGTGCCGGTCGTCGCGGCGAACCCGTTGCCGGGCCGGGGTCTTGAAGAGGCGGTGAGTGCGGCCAATGCGGCGTATTTGCGGCAATTGGTGAAAGCGGCCGCTGAAAGTACGCCCGTCGCCGCCGAGTTTTCGCTGTCGGTGCGCAGGCGGTTTGCCGACTTGGACGATTCGGCCTGTCAACGGCTGTCCGTCATGCCCTTCACGCTCTTTTCCTTACGCTTCGCCGACACCCGATACTGGCGTTCGGCGATGGAGGGCGCCCAGCGACGTGAGGTGAGGGATGGCCACGGCACGAGCCTCGCCCGCACCGCGGTATTTCTGGCCTGGCATCTGGTGCGTTCCGAGCCGACGCTGGCGGGGGTCACGTTGGGGATGAATGCGGACGTGGCGACACTGTTTCTGGCGCTACCACTGTCCGACGTCGACCGATTGGCGGTCCAGACGGAGGCCGCGCTGCTGCCGCGCTGGCCCACGCGGGAGGCTTTTTGGACGCCATTGCTGGCTGGCACGGGTTCGCTCCCCGCCCTCGAACACGCTCGTTTTTATGGGCTACAACTGCTGGCGGCCGAGTGTTTAACGGATTTACCCGCTCGCTCGCGCGCTCGAGCCGTTCATCCGAAATAATTCGTCAGTTGAACGGTGCGCTCAGTCCCCGTACCCTTCCGTTAGAACACCCAAGGCTTTTATCCCGGGGTGACCGGAGTTCCATGCAAGCCCTGTCGATTCGCCAATTGCGCAAGACCTACGGAAACGGGGTAGAAGCTCTGAAAGGCATCGACCTCGACGTGCCTCAGGGTGAATTCCTCGCCCTGCTCGGTCCTAACGGAGCGGGAAAGACCACGACGATCGGCATCATCACCTCCTTGGTCAATAAGACGGGCGGCACGGTAGAGGTGTTCGGCCATGACCTCGACCGAGACTTGGCGGGCGCAAAAGCGTGCGTTGGCGTTGTCCCGCAGGAAGTGAATTTCAACCAGTTTGAGACGGCCGAAACGATCGTCATCAACTCGGCCGGGTTTTACGGTATCCCGCGCGACGAGGCGCGTCGGCGCGCCGAGAAGTATCTGCGCAAGCTGCAATTGTGGGAAAAGCGCAATGCAACGGCGCGCAGCCTCTCGGGCGGCATGAAGCGCCGCTTGATGATCGCTCGAGCGCTGATGCACGAGCCGAAGCTGCTGATCCTCGATGAGCCGACCGCCGGCGTCGACGTGGAAGTCCGTCGCTCGATGCGTGAGTTTTTGCGTGAGATCAACGACGCGGGCGTAACGATCATTCTGACGACGCACTACCTCGAGGAAGCCGAGGAGTTGTGTCGTCACGTGGCCATCATCGACAAGGGTCGGATCATCGAAGACGACCGTATGGGCTCTGTGCTCGGCAAACTCGCGGTCGAAACCTACGTACTCGATCTGAAGAACACGATTACCGGTTGTCCGGACCTCGGCGGCGTGCGTGCCACGATGCTGGATGCGCGAACGCTGGAGGTCGAGGTGGACCGTGGTCGTGGCTTAAACGACATTTTCGTCCGGCTCGCCGCCGCCGGTATCGAAGTCTCGTCGCTGCGCAATAAGGTCAACCGCTTGGAAGAGCTCTTCATGAAGATGGTGGCAGACCAGAGCGATGCCGGAGACGCCACGTGACGAAGTCAACTGTGGAGATGAGCCGAGCTCAGACCAATTGGGTCGGGTTCATCACGATCGTGACCCGCGAGTTCTCGCGGATCGTTCGTATCTGGGGGCAGACGCTCCTGCCGCCCGCCGTGACGGCGACTCTCTATTTTGTGATTTTCGGCAGTTTGATCGGCGGCCGAATCGGGCAGATGGGCGGCTACGGCTACATGCAATACATTGCGCCGGGCCTGATCATGATGTCGGTCATCACCAACTCGTACGGTAATGTTGTCTCCAGTTTCTTCGGCGCGCGCTTTGGCAAGTACATCGAAGAGTTACTGGTTTCGCCGCTGCCGGACTGGCTGATCGTCGTCGGCTATATGGCCGGCGGATTGGTCCGAGGCTTGTCCGTCGGCTTGATCGTTACCGTGGTGGCACTCACGTTCACCCACCTGACCGTGCATTCCGTTTGGATCATCGTCGCGGCTGTGTTGCTGACGTCGATGGTTTTTGGTCTCGGCGGGTTCATCAACGCCGTCTTCGCGAAGAACTTCGACCATATTTCTTGGTTTCCAACCTTCATATTGACTCCGCTCACCTACTTTGGTGGTGTGTTCTATTCGATCGAGTTGCTGCCCTCCTGGGCCCGTGTGATCTCCCACGCCAACCCGATTCTGTACATGGTCAACGCCTTCCGTTTCGGGTTTCTGGGTGTCTCGGACGTTGATGTGTCCCTGGCATTTGGAATTATGGTGGTGTTCGTCGTGGTGCTTTTCGGCGTCGCGGTGGGACTGATGCGCAAAGGGATTGGTATCCGCGAATAGGCGCGAAGAAGCGTCGTCAACGGATGGGGGACGGATGGTGGCGTTAAAGCGTGCTCTGATCGTTGACGATTCTAAATCCGCTCGTCTGGTGCTGACGCGGCTACTCGAGAAACACGAACTCGCTGTGGATGCCAGGGAGACGGCTGAGGGAGCCCTCGAGTACCTCGAGCGAGAGACGCCCGACGTGATTTTTATGGATCACGTGATGCCGGGGATGGACGGACTGAGCGCGGTCCAGCTCATCAAAAAAGACCCGCGGTTTTCTGCCATACCCGTGCTGATGTACACCTCCCAAGAGGGTGCGATCTATGCCGAAGCGGCCAAGGCCAGTGGGGCGGACGGCGTGCTGCCCAAGCAGATGTCCCTTGCGGATATCGCCGATGCCTTGCAGCGACTGAAAGTGCTGGCGCCGCGCAGTACGCCCGCCGCGACAACCGACGCCGGCGCGACCGCTGCCGCAGCTCCGGCCGTACCTTCGCTCAGCGCATCGGACGTCCGTGCGGTGGTTGACCCGCTGGTGCGTGAGCAGGCCAGCGAGCTGCGCCGATACCTGACCGCTGCGTTGGATGCGATCCCGGACAAGATCAACCGTGAGGTGGAGGCGCAGATTTCGGCGGCGACGACCGAATTGATTCGGCAACTGACACCGCCACCGCCGATCACCCCACCGCCACCGCCAAAACCGTGGGGGATCATTGCCGCGCTGAACGTTGCCATCATCGTGGCAGGGGTATTCGCGGTCTTCGCGTGGCGCAGTGCGGGCGACGTCGCCACGCTGCGCGCGACGATCGATCGCCAGACGGCAGCGTTGAGTGCGGCCGGTCCCACTCAATCGCCTGCCGCCGCCGAATCGTGGCCCACTGAGCGCCATGCGTTGGCGTATGGCGACGCACCGTTTCCCGCTCCCCGCATTGCGCAGGCGGCGGCATGGTTGTCGGCGCTCGAGCAGAAAGGGTTTGTCGGTTCCGCGCGTATCGTGGTGTCGCTGGCGGATTACTGCCTGACCGGCAATCCGGGCGAGGGGTTTGTGTTGGCGCCGGCGGAAATGACGGCGACCACGTGCGATTTGCGCGGCAGTCCCCCGGATGACATTCGATCCAATGCCGACAAAGAACCACCCGCCTTGGCGACGCTCTTGACCGAAGTGGGCAGTCGCACCCACGGGGAAATAGACGCCAAGGTGATCTACACCAAGGCGACCGGCTATCCAGCGGTCGGTGGTGCGTCGGCGGCGCAGTGGAACGCGGCGGCCAATAAGGGCCACTACGTCGAGTTTATCGCCCAACCGCGCGTGCATTGAGCATGGCGGCGGGCGCTCAGGACTTCCAGCCGGCATCCCCGCTGCGCGCCGCGCACTTGCAGACGCTGCTGGCGAGCGTGGGGCCGCGGCGATCCGACGTGGCCCGTCGTTCCTCCTACGTGCGTTCGATCAGTCGTGATCTCATCGTCGATTGCGGCGGCAGTGTCCGCTTATTGGCGCACGTGGCGCGACATGACGATCGCACACGCGATCTGGTTATCCTGCTGCACGGGTGGGAGGGCAGCGGAGAGTCCCAATACCTTTTGTCGGCGGCTGCCACGCTCTTTGCGGACGGATTCGACGTCGTTCGTCTCAATTTGCGCGATCACGGGCCCACCCATCATCTGAATCGAGATCTCTTTCATTCCTGCCGGATCGACGAAGTGGTGGGTGCAGTGGCCTCGCTGGCAAACACACTGCCGCATCAACGGTTGTTTTTCCTAGGGTATTCGCTCGGCGGTAACTTTGGTTTGCGTGTGGCGTTGCGAGCGCCTGCCGCAGGCATTCGTCTGGATGGTGTAATGGCGGTTTGCCCGGTTTTGGATCCGGGTCACACGATGCGCCGCCTGGAGTCCGGGCCTTGGATCTATCGGCGATATTTTGAATATAAGTGGTTGCGGTCGTTGCGCCGCAAAGCGGCGGCGTGGCCGGGTGTCTACGATTTCTCGGCCGTCATGGCGAATCCGACCTTAGGGGCGATGACCCATCACCTCGTCGAACAGTACACCGACTACCCGTCGATTTCGGACTACCTGCGCGGCTATGCCGTGGTGGGCGATACGTTGTCGCCCCTCGAGGTACCGACGCTGCTGTTGGCTGCGCTCGATGATCCCATTATTCCGGCGTCGGATCTGGCGCGCATCGGTCCTGCGTCCGCGTTGACCATCGAGGCTCATCCGAGCGGTGGGCATTGTGGGTTCCTCGAGCGTTTGCGCGGTCCGTCGTGGGCGGACCGACGCGCCGTCCAATGGTTTTCCGACCTCGCGGGGGCGCCAGCCGTCGGCTGACGGCGAATAGCGATTGCGCCGGCCGGCGTTTTCGTCGCTACTCCGTACCGCCCCGTCGCAATCGGCGACCCTTGGGCGACACCCCCCGTTAGAATGCACGGCATACAGACTGGCCTTAAGAGTGCCCACCGTGACCGACCCGAATGCTCAGCGTCTAGACTTTGATACCCCTGAGACGCCTTGGTTTCTCCGCAAAGCATCGTTGATCGTTGGAACCCTGACCTTCGCGGTGGTCGCGGTGCTCATCATCGCGTGGCGCCATTCGAGCGGCCACGGTCCGCAGCCGGCCGATGTGCCGCTGGTAACGGTCAAGGTGCCCGGCCGGTCACCGTATACGGTCGCCGTGCACTTTACCGGCGCGATTATCGCTCGGTACGACATGCCCATCGGCGTCGACGGTGAGGGCGGGCGCGTGCTCGCGATCCTCGTAGAGGCGGGCGATCATGTGAAGCGTGGTCAGGTGCTGGCTCGCTTGGACACCTCCGTCCTCGCTCCGCAAGTGGCCAGCCTTCGCGCTGCGCTCGAGCAAGCGCGGGCGGATGCCGCGCTCGCCGCAGCCGACTATCAGCGTGCTGAAAAGATTGCCGAAACGGTCGCCGCGCTGTCGAAGGAAGAAGTGGAAAAGCGGCGTACGGCTGCGGCCACGTCGGCCGCTCATGTGCGCACGGCAGAAGCCCAGTTGGCGGAAGCCGAAGCGCGCTTGAAGCGCACCGAGATCGTGGCTCCGGACGATGGCATCGTCCTGACGCGCAGTGCCGAGGTCGGCCAGGCTGTTATGGCGGGCAGTGCACCGTTGTTTCGCTTAGCCCGCGGTGGCGACGTGGAAATGAAAGCGCTCGTTGCCGAGCAGGATCTGCCGCAACTCAAAATCGGACAGGACGTGTCGGTCTCTATTACGGGCGTCGAGTCCAACTTCGCCGGAAAGGTGCGGTTGCTCGCCGCCATCATTGACCCTGCCTCTCGTTTGGGTGAAGTCCGCATTACGCTGCCGAGGGACCCGATGTTGCGGCCCGGTGCGTTTGCGCGCGGGACAGCGGTGATCGGTAGCGACGTCAAGCCGTTGGTGCCTCAAACGGCGCTGCTGAGCGACAATGGCGGCAGCTACGTGTTCGTGGTGGGCGCCAATAACAAGATTGCGCGACAGAGCGTGAAATACGGCAGCGCGCAACCGGGTGGGATCGTCGTGCTGGAAGGGCTGCAAGGCGAGGAGCGTGTGATCGCGACGGCCGGTGCTTTCTTGAAGGAAGGCGAGACGGTCCGTGTGGCGAATGACGGTGGGAATAGCGCGCCGTGAGAAATATCTCCGCTTGGGCGATCAAGCACCCCATATTCCCGATCGTGCTGTTCATGGTGCTGACATTTATCGGCATCGTGTCGTTTATCAAATTGCCGATCCAGTTGAACCCGGATATTTCCTTTCCGATGGTTCAGGTGACGGTGTCCCAACCGGGCGCTGCACCGACCGAGCTGGAAACCCAGATTCTTCAGAAGGTTGAGGGGGCGGTCGCCAACATCGGCAACGTGCACAACATCACCTCGCGCGCCACCGAAGGTGCGGCAATGTTGTTCATACAGTTTGAGATCGGCACGCCGATTGACCGCGCGGTAACCGACGTGCGTGACGCGGTCGCGCGGGTGCGCGGGGACCTGCCGGAAGGTATTCAGGAACCCATCGTTCAGCGTATTGACGTGGAAGGGAGTGCGATCGCGTATTACGCCGTGAGTGCGACCACCATGAGTGAAGAGCAGCTCAGTTGGTTCGTGGATCACACGGTATCCAAGCGTCTGTTGACGCTGAAGGGTGTCGCGCAAGTGTCGCGCGGCGGTGGTGTGACGCGCGAGGTTCGGGTCGACCTGGATCCGGCGCGACTCCAGGCGCTCGGCATCACTGCCGTACAGGTCAATCAGCAGCTGCGCACACTGAATCTCGACGCCGCCGGCGGGCGGGCGCAGATTGCGGGTGGGGAGCAGTCGATCCGCATTCTTGGTGGGGCGCATTCGTCGCACGATCTCGGCGCAACCCAGATCCAGCTCGGTGGTGGTCGCACCGCACGTTTGGATGAGATCGCGTCCGTCTACGACGGCGTCGACGAGATCCGGAGCATTTCGCGTCTCAACGGTCGTCCTGCGACCACGTTTGGTGTCTACCGGTCCCACGGCAACTCGGACGTCGATGTCTACGATCGCGTGACGAAAGAAGTCGATGCGATCATGGCTGAGAATCCGGGTGTGTCAGCGAAGATCGTGTTTACGACGGTCACGAATACCAAGGCATCGTACGACTCTGCGGTTCACGCGTTGATCGAAGGTTCGTTGCTCGCGGTCTTGGTCGTGTGGCTGTTCTTGCGCGAAGCGCGCTCGACGGCGATTTCCGCTCTGGCGATCCCGTTGTCGGCGATCCCCACGTTCGGGTTCATGCTGTGGATGGATTTCACGCTGAACACCATCAGCCTGCTCGCCCTATCGTTGGTGGCCGGCGTCCTCGTCGATGACGCGATCGTGGAGATTGAGAACATCGTTCGTCATATCCGTATGGGCAAGACGCCGTATCAGGCGGCCTTGGACGCAGCGGACGAGATCGGTTTGGCGGTCGTCGCGACATCCGCGACCATTATTGCGGTCTTCCTGCCGGTCAGCTTCATGGGGGGCATGAGCGGTCAGTATTTCAAGCAATTTGGCCTCACGGTGGCGGCGGCAGTGTTCTTCTCTCTGCTCGTCGCTCGACTGATCACGCCGGTGATCGCGGCGTTCACCCTCAAGCCGGAAGGCGAGCAGAAGCATCTCGATGGTCCGGTCATGGCGTGGTATCTGCGCGCGCTGCGCTATTGCGTGGACCACCGTGGGAGAACCTTTGCGGGGTTCGCGCTGTTCTTTATGGCGTCCATCGCTGGGCTCTTCTTTATCCAAAAAAATGCCTTCCCGTCGGAGGACAGCGGCACGAGTCAGATCACCGTGGAACTGGCCCCCGGTGTCCGGATCGAGGATACGGCGCGCGTCACCCGTCGGGCTGCCGAAATCGTCGCCGCACATCCGGAAGTCGCCGATGTGCTCGAAAGCGTGGGCGGTGGCGATGACAATGACGTCCGTAATGGGCAGTTGTTTGTCGCGCTGAAGCCGAAAGCGGAGCGGAAAATCGACCAGAAGACGTGGCAAGACCAGGTCCAGGCGGAACTCAATCAAATCCCGGATGCCCGCGTTGCGTTTGCGAACCAGCAAGGTTGGTCCGGGCGCGACGTTACGTTTTATCTCACCGGGGATGATCCGGAAGTCCTAGAGAGGGCAGGTCGTCAGGTCCTCGATGGCATGCGTGCCATGAAAGAACTGCGCTCGCCGCGCATAAATGGCGACATGCCGAAGCCGGAGATTCAGATCAAACCGCGCCTCGATGTGGCCGCCGAATTGGGCGTGACCGTGCAGTCGATTAGCCAAACCGTGCGTATCGCTACGTTGGGTGACATCCCGCAGAACGGCGCGAAGTTCTCGCTGTCGGACCGGCAGATCCCCATTCGCGTCGGTCTCAAAGAGTCGTCACGGCAAGATTTGGCGACGATCGAGAATCTGCCCGTCCCGACCCTGACCGGAGGTAGCGTCCCGTTGAAAGCGGTCGCCGAGATCCGTTTCGGTCAGGGGCCGGTGGCCGTCCGTCGTTATAACCAAAGCCGCCGTCTGATGATTGACGCGGATTTGGCGCCGAAAGCAACTTCGGGCGACGCCGAACTGAAGATTGCGGCGTTGCCGGCGATGCAGCACTTACCGGCTGGGGTTCACAAGGTGAATACCGGCAATCTCGAGTTCATGGCCGAACTGATGCAGAACTTCTTGCTGGCGATGGCAGCGGGCATCTTGATGGTCTTCGCGGTGTTGGTTCTGTTGTTCGCCCGCGTTTTCCAGCCGCTCACGATCTTGTCCGCGCTGCCCTTGTCCTTGGGCGGTGCTTTGTTGGCGCTGGTGCTGTGCGGTATGCCGTTCTCGCTGCCGGTTGTGATTGGCACGTTGATGCTGATGGGTATCGTGGCCAAAAACTCGATTCTTCTGGTCGACTTCGCGATCGAAGAGCGCAAGGCGGGCAAGTCGCGCATGGACGCGCTGATCGGGGCTGGCCATAAGCGCGCGCAGCCGATTGTCATGACGAGCGTCGCCATGATCGCCGGCATGCTCCCCGCTGCCTTGGGACTCGGAGAGGGCGCAGAGTTCCGCGCTCCGATGGCCGTGGCGGTGATCGGCGGCATCATCAGCTCAACGTTCTTGACGTTGGTTGTCGTGCCCGCCATGTACACCCTCATGGATGATTTTGAAAAATGGTTGGCGCCGCGGTTTGCGCGGTTCGTGACGCATCATCACGACGTCTGATCTGAAAGGGCCCGGCAAACACCGGGCCCTTTTCGGTTCTGTGCATTCCCTTTGATCGATTGGGCCTGCCTCGGGTTACGCGCGCAATTGCTGCGATGCAGCATTAATGCTGCGGCGCAGCATTGACCGGAGGCGGTGGGCTCTTCATCATGTCGCTCTTTTTGCCGACCGCCACGGGGCGGTCCTGAGGGCCTGCGATGACGATCTCTCCGACCCCACACGAGCGCGACCTGCCGACCAGCGCCGATGCGTTAGTCCACGGCGGCTACGACGCGGCAGGCCTGTACAGCCCGACATTCGAGAAAGAAAGTTGTGGGTTCGGGCTGATCGCCAATCTCGATGATCAAGCCAGCCATTGGCTGGTGCGCACGGCGATCGAGTCGCTGAACCGCTTGACGCATCGTGGCGCGGTGGCGGCGGATGGAAAAACCGGCGACGGCTGTGGCCTGTTGCTGAAGAAGCCGGATCGGTTTCTGCGGGCCATCGCCGCGGAGGCGGGGATCGCACTGGGATTGCGCTACGCGGCCGGTATCGCGTTTCTCTCGCCGTTTGAAGACGCGGCGGAGCGCGCGAAGGCCACGTTAGAGGCGCAATTGCGTCGTGAAAGCCTCGTGGTATCCGGGTGGCGTACCGTCCCGGTCGACACATCCGTCTGCGGTGCGGAGGCGTTACGCACGCTGCCGCGCATGGAAATGGTCTTTGTGTCCAATGTCGATGACGTGGACGAGGCGAGCTTTAACCGCCGATTGTTCCTCGCCCGACGCCGGACGGAGAAAGCGCTCGAAGCGCGAGACCCGTCCTTCTACATGCCGTCCCTGTCGGCCAGTACCCTGGTCTACAAGGGCATGGTGATGCCCCAGTACTTGCCGGAATTCTTTCCGGACCTGGCGGACGAGCGGATGGAAAGTTCGGTGGCGGTGTTCCACCAGCGTTTTTCCACCAACACGTTGCCGCAGTGGCGGTTGTCGCACCCTTACCGGTACTTGGCGCATAACGGCGAAATCAACACGATCTCCGGCAACCGCAATTGGGCCGTCGCGCGCGGGCCGATGTTCCGCTCGCCATTGCTGCCCGATTTGTCCGACATCCAACCCCTCGTCTCTCTGTCGGGTTCCGACTCACAGACGTTGGACAACATGTTGGAGGTGTTGCTCGCCGGTGGCCTCGACGTCCTGCATGCCATGCGACTCCTGGTGCCGCCGGCATGGCACAGCGTCGATACCATTGATCCGGATCTGCGGGCATTCTACGAATTCTATTCCCCGCACATGGAGCCCTGGGACGGTCCCGCCGGCATCGTGCTGACCGACGGACGCTACGCGGCCTGTACGCTCGATCGAAACGGCTTGCGCCCAGCGCGCTGGGTCATCACGCGCGATCGCCATCTGACGGTCGCCTCGGAAATCGGCGTGTGGGATTACCGTCCCGAAGACGTCGTGCAGAAGGGTAAGTTGGGCCCGGGAGAGATTCTGGCCCTGGATCTGCAGACCGGCGATTTGCTCGACACCAAGCGCGTCGACCAGATCCTCAAGACCCGCCATCCCTATAAGGCGTGGTTGAAGAAGGGCGTCCGCTACCTCGAACAGGACTTGATCGATCCGCGCCTTGCCGCGGAGCCCATGGGCCGCGACACGCTCGATACCTACCGCAAGATGTTCAACATCACCGCGGAAGAGCGCGACGAAATTATTCGTGTGCTGGCCGAAGACGAAAGCGAAGCCGTGGGATCCATGGGCGACGACACGCCGCTCGCCGTGATGTCGCACAAGATTCGTTCGCTCTACGACTACTTCCGTCAGCAATTCGCGCAGGTCACCAATCCGCCGATTGACCCCCTGCGTGAAACGATCGTGATGAGCCTGCAGACGCAGATCGGCCCGGAATGCAATCTGTTCGCGCCGTCGCCTGAGCACGCGCGACGCATCGTGCTCAACTCGCCCATCCTCTCGCAACGTAAGTTGCGGCAGATCATGGCGTTCAAGGACTTCGGGCTCGATAACGAGTTCATTGATTTGCAGTATCCCGCTGACGGGAATCTGAAGGATGCGCTCGCGCGCGTGTGTGATCAGGCCGAGGCCGCGGTGCGCGCCGGCAAGGTCGTGCTTCTGATCTCTGATCGTTACCTCGTGGAAGGGAAGCTGCCGGTCCACGCGCTCTTGGCGACCGGTGCCATCCATCATCGTTTGGTCGAGACCGGCTTACGCTGTAAGTGCAACTTGCTGATCGAGACGGGCACCGCGCGCGATCCGCACCACTTCGCTTGCTTGATCGGGTACGGCGCTACTGCCGTGTATCCGTATATGGCGTATCAAACGCTATTCGATATGACGCGCCGAGGAAGCGGCTCTCTGTCGGCGCAAAGCCGCGCTGAGTTGGGTCGAAGCTACCGTCGCGGCATCCGTAAGGGCCTGTTCAAAATCATGTCGAAGATGGGAATCTCGACGATTGGCAGCTATCGCGGCTCCCAGTTGTTCGAGATTGTCGGGTTGCACGACGACGTGGTCGAAACCTGCTTTGCCGGGACGGTCAGTCGCATACAAGGCACCGATTTCGCCGACCTTGAGGCGGACCAGCGAGAGCTCGCCGATCACGCGTGGAACCCTCTGGCGCCCGTCGACCGTGGCGGCCTGCTCAAGTATGTGCACGGTGGTGAGTACCACATGTACAACCCGGACGTGATCGCCACCCTGCAGACAGCGGTGGTGACCGGTGATTACGAGCATTACAAGATCTATGCGTCGTTGGTGAATGAGCGCCCCGCCTCCACATTGCGAGACCTTTTTGCATTGCAGGCGAATGGTCCCGCGATTCCGTTGGAGGAGGTGGAGTCCGTCGAGTCCATCCTGCGACGGTTTGACTCGGCGGCGATGTCGCTCGGTGCGCTGTCCCCGGAAGCGCATGAAGCGTTGGCGATCGCGATGAATCGACTGGGCGCGCGATCCAATTCGGGCGAAGGCGGAGAAAGCCGCGAGCGCTACGGCAACGAAAAGAATTCGAAGATTAAACAGGTCGCGAGCGGCCGATTCGGCGTGACGCCGGAATACCTGATCAACGCTGAAGTGCTCCAGATCAAGGTAGCGCAAGGTGCGAAGCCCGGTGAAGGCGGTCAATTGCCGGGTCACAAAGTCAACGACATGATCGCGCAGCTACGCTACGCGCGACCGGGCGTCGGTCTGATTTCGCCGCCTCCGCACCACGACATTTATTCGATCGAAGACTTGGCGCAGCTGATCTTTGATCTCAAGCAGGTCAACCCCCAGGCCTTAGTGTCCGTCAAGCTGGTGGCGGAACCCGGCGTGGGTACTATTGCGGCCGGTGTTGCGAAAGCCTATGCGGATCTCATTACGATTTCCGGCTATGACGGTGGAACCGGCGCGAGCCCGATCTCGTCGGTCAAGTACGCGGGCACGCCGTGGGAATTAGGGCTCGCCGAAACGCACCAAACCCTGCGCATCAACGATATGCGTCAACGCGTCCGACTGCAGACCGACGGCGGGCTGAAGACCGGCCTCGATGTCATCAAAGCAGCCATCATTGGCGCTGAAAGTTTTGGATTCGGCACCGCGCCCATGGTGGCCTTGGGGTGTAAGTATCTGCGCATTTGTCACCTCAATAATTGTGCGACGGGCGTGGCCACACAGCATGAAGTGTTGCGCAAGCGGCATTTCATCGGCCTGCCGGAAATGGTCATCAACTACTTCCGGTTTGTGGCGGAAGAGTGCCGCGAGATCATGGCGAGCCTCGGCGTGCGTCGACTGGATGATTTGATTGGACGCACGGAATACCTGTCAATCATGGAGGGCACGACGAGTAAGCAGCGTAAGCTCGATCTCTCGCCGATACTCTCGACGGCGGGACTCTCTGCTGACGCGCCGCAGATCTGCATCGACCCTCGCAACGCGCCCTACGACAAGGGCGAGTTGGCGGAGCACATGCTCGCGGAAATGCTGCCCGCGATCGAGGCCAAGGCCGGCGGCGAGTTCCATTACGCGGTCACCAATCGCGATCGATCCGTCGGCGCGCGCCTCTCCGGCGAAATTGCCCGGCGCTACGGCAATCAAGGCATGGCGGATGCGCCCATCACCCTCGTGTTGAAAGGTTCGGTGGGCCAAAGCTTCGGCGTCTGGAATGCCGGCGGGTTGCATCTCCACCTGGACGGCGATGCCAACGATTATGTCGGTAAGGGCATGACCGGAGGACAGATCGTCATTCGGCCGCCGCAAGGGTCTGCGTTTGTGGCGGCGGAAACGCCGATCATCGGAAATACCTGCCTGTACGGCGCCACGGGTGGCGAGTTGTACGCCGCCGGTATCGCGGGCGAGCGCTTTGCGGTACGCAACTCTGGCGCCATCGCGGTGATTGAAGGTGCTGGCGATCATTGTTGTGAGTACATGACGGGTGGCGTGGTGTGCGTGCTAGGCCGCACCGGCATCAATTTCGGTGCAGGCTTTACCGGTGGTTTTGCCTACGTGCTCGATATGGATCGCGACTTTGTGGATCGGTACAACCACGAGTTGGTTGATATCCATCGAATCAGCATGGAAGGCATGGAGCAGAACCTGCATCACTTGCGGGATCTGATTCAGGCGCACGTGCGGGCAACAGACAGCCGCCTCGGCGCGCAAATCCTCAATGATTTCCGTACCTATATAGGTCGTTTCTGGCTGGTGAAGCCGAAAGCAGCCGCTATCAGCACGTTGATTGAGAATCTCCGGAGGGCCGCGTAATGGCCGACAAGACACTGCAGTTCCTCGATATTCCGCGCATCGATCCGGAAAAACTTCCCGTCGACGTTCGGACCGCCGAGTTCCGGGAAATCTATGTGCCCTTCGATCCGAAGAGCGCGGCGCAGCAGGCCGGCCGATGCCTCGCATGCGGGAACCCCTTCTGCGAATGGAAATGCCCCGTTCACAACTACATCCCGAATTGGCTCAAGTTGCTCGAAGAGGGTCGCTTGTTTGAGGCCGCTGAGTTATCGCATCAGACGAATTCGTTGCCAGAGATGTGTGGCCGCATATGCCCGCAGGACCGACTCTGTGAGGGTGCGTGTACCTTGAACGATGGGCTCGGCGCGGTCACGATCGGGTCGATCGAAAAGTACATTACGGATGAAGCGTTGAAGGCCGGCTGGAAGCCCGATCTCTCGCACGTGAAGCCGACAGGGCGTCGCGTTGCGGTTGTGGGTGCGGGACCTGCGGGATTGGCCTGTGCCGATGTGCTGGTGCGCCACGGTGTGAAGCCGGTCGTGTACGACCGCTATTCCCGCATCGGTGGCCTGCTGACGTTCGGAATTCCACCCTTTAAGTTGGAAAAGGACGTCGTGGAGACGCGACGCGCCATCATGGAAGGTATGGGCGTCGAATTCCGACTCGGGGTTGATGTCGGTCGCGATGTCACGATCGAAGCGTTGACGGCCGAATACGATGCCGTCTTCCTCGGCCTCGGGGCGTACAAAGCAGTCAAAGGCGGCTTCGCGGGAGAGGATTTGCCCGGTGTGCACGAGGCATTGCCGTATCTGATCTCCAACATCAATCGCGAACTCGGCTTAGCGGCTGAGTGTGTTGATCTGCGCGGTAAGCGTGTCGTGGTGTTGGGCGGTGGTGATACGTCGATGGACTGCAATCGCACGGCGATACGCCAAGGCGCCGAGAGCGTGACCTGTGTGTACCGTCGCGACGAGGACAACATGCCCGGGTCCAAGCGCGATTACAAAAACAGTCGTGAAGAGGGCGTGGAGTTTCTCTTCAATCGGCAGCCCATCGAAATCGTGGGCAACGGCCGCGTGGAAGGCGTCAAAGTGGTCGAGACGCGCCTCGGTCCCCCGGGACCGAAGGGGCGTCGAGCGGCGGAGCCGGTGCCCGGCAGTGAGACGGTGATTCCAGCGGATGCGGTGATCATCGCCTTCGGGTTCGGGGCGAGCCCCGATGCATGGTTTGAGTCGGCGGGCATTGCCTGTCAGGCCGACGGTCGTGTGCGCGTGACGCACGGCGGGGAGCGCGCCTTTCGAACCACCAATCCCAAAATCTATGCCGGCGGCGACATGGTTCGCGGCAGTGATCTCGTGGTGACCGCAGTATTTGAAGGCCGTGAGGCCGCTCGGGGTATTCTTACGAGTCTCGGGCTCGCGGTTTCGTCTCGCGCAGCCTAACGCTCGGTCCCGTTTGCATCACAAGGAACCCCTGCCATGACGCTCATGAACCGCCGTATCGTGTTGGCTGCCCGACCGCAGGGAGCGCCGGGCCCTGAGCATTTTCGGCTTGAGTCGGTTCCGGTGCCGTCGCCCGCTGCAGGCGAAGTGCTGATTCGCAATCGCTGGCTCTCGCTGGATCCTTACATGCGCGGTCGCATGAGTGTGTCCAAATCCTATGCGGCGCCGCATCCGCTTGATGAGGTCATGCTGGGCGGTACGGTAGGGGAAGTGATCTCAAGCGGGCATGACGGCTTTGCTGTCGGTGACACGGTCTTGGCGTTCGGCGGTTGGCAAGAGTACGCGCTGATCTCCGGCGAAGGCTTGCGCATGCTGCACCGAGTGGATCCGCGTGTAGGCCCGGTGTCGTTGTACCTCGGTGCGTTGGGAATGCCTGGCATGACCGCGTGGTATGGGCTGAACCGGATCATCGAGCCCAAGGCCGGCGAAACCGTCTTGGTCAGCGCCGCATCCGGCGCTGTCGGCAGTGTCGTCGGCCAATTGGCAAAGTCGATGGGCTGCCGGGTGATTGGCGTAGCGGGCGGCGCGGAGAAGTGCGCCTTCGTGACGCAAGAGTTGGGCTTCGACGCGTGTCTCGACCACAAAACGCTGCGTGATCTGCGGGACGTCGACGCAGCGCTCGCCGAGGTGGCGCCGCAAGGCATTGATGGGTGTTTCGAGAACGTCGGCGGTGTGGTCTTTGAGGGCACCCTGCGGCAGATGAACGCTTTTGGGCGCATTGCGGTCTGCGGCATGATCGCGGCCTACAACGGCGAACCGGTTCCGTTGCGCGATCCCACGGTGATTTTGCGTTCGCGCCTGAAAGTGCAGGGTTTCATCATCAGTGAGAATCCGGCGGATATGGCCGAAGCCTTTCGCGAATTGGTTGGCTTGTATGCGGCCGGACGTCTCAAGTACCGCGAAAGCATTGCCGTGGGCATCGAGTCGGCGCCGGAGGCCTTCTTTGGCTTGCTGCAAGGCCGCAATTTTGGCAAGCAGTTGGTGCGCCTCGACTGAAGAGAATGGATTAAAAAACCATTCTTTTCATTGAGTTGTGGAATACCGACATGACGCGGAAGGCCTCGGGCTGCTACCCTGCGACTTCCCGTGGGTGACCCGAGCGGTGTCGCCCCTTATTACCGGAGCGCTGCCGCTATGACGACGAACGCTGAATTGCAGAAATTGCGCGAGACCGCAGTCCCTCGCGGTGTCTCAAGCCTACTGCCGGTTTACACGGCAAAAGCCAAGAATGCCGAGATCTGGGATGTCGAGGGCAAGCGCTACATCGACTTTGCCGGCGGCATCGCCGTACTGAATACCGGCCACCTGCATCCCAAGGTGCAAGCCGCCGTGCAGGCGCAGTTGGAACTCTATTCGCACACCTGCTTTCAGGTGACGCAGTACGAGAGTTACGTTCGCCTGGCGGATCGGCTGAATAAGTTGGCGCCGGGACCGACCCCCAAAAAGACGATTTTCCTCACCACCGGTGCGGAAGCCGTCGAAAACGCCGTCAAGATCGCGCGTGCCTACACGAAGCGCAGTGCGGTGATTGCGTTCTCCGGCTCGTTCCACGGTCGCACCATGATGACCATGGGTCTGACCGGTAAGGTCGCCCCGTACAAGATTGGCTTCGGCCCGATGCCGGGCGAAGTGTTTCACGTGCCGTTCCCGAGCCCGATGCTGGGCGTCAGTGTGGAGCAGTCGCTCGCGGCGCTCGATACCTTGCTGAAGGCCGATGTGGATCCCGCGCGCGTCGCGGCGATCATCATTGAGCCCGTGCAGGGCGAGGGTGGTTTTTATCAGGCGCCAGTTGAATTGTTGGTGGCGCTGCGCAAGCTGTGCGACCAGCACGGCATTCTGTTGATCGCTGATGAAGTGCAGACCGGATTTGCCCGCACCGGCAAGCTGTTCGCGATTGAGCACGCCGGGATCGAGCCCGACCTGATCACCGTGGCGAAGAGCCTCGCTGGCGGTTTCCCGTTGTCGGGTGTGATCGGTAAGGCAGAGATCATGGACGGCCCCGCGCCGGGTGGCTTGGGTGGCACGTACGCGGGCTCGCCGATTTCGTGCGCGGCCGCACTGGCGGTGCTGCAGGTTATCGAAGAGGAGCACCTGTGCGCGCGCGCCAACTCGGTGGGTGCACAAATCAAGCAGCGTCTGAACGGTTTGGCGGGTAAAGGCTACACCTGTGTCGGCGAAGTGCGCGGACTCGGCGCCATGGTCGCCTTGGAATTGGTCAAGGACGGTGATCTGTCCCGACCGGATCCCGACCTCACCAAGGCGCTGGTCGCCAAGGCTGCCGCGAATGGACTCATCATCCTGTCCTGCGGGACCCGCTCGAACGTCATCCGCTTCTTGGTGCCGTTGACGGCGAGCGACGCCATCATTGCCGAAGGCCTCGATATCCTCGAGCGCAGTCTGGCGGAGGTGGTGACGCCAGCCGCGCAGGCCAAGATCGCCTGAGACGGTCGACGGATGGATTGAACGAGGCCCGCGTCGGCAACGACGCGGGCCTCGTTCGTTTGGGCGTTCTCGTTAGCGCAGATGCGGTCCGCACCAGCCGGGCAAGTGCGCCGTGGACTCCGAGCGTGCCAGCGTCAGCGCTTTTTCCAATGCGTCGGCAAACGCGTCGCGAACCAAACGCTTGCCGATATGACGACGAAAATGGGTGGCCCAGAGAAACTCGCTAAACGGCGTCGTGTCCTTGGCAAAGCCGCCGGCCAGGCGGGTCGCGCCGGCCAGGCTGCGGTAGGGGTCGTCGGTGAGATCGGCGAGGCGGTCCGGAATGTGTTTCGCCGTGCGGCGTCGACCCGCCGCGTCGTAGGGATGGAGCCAACCCCGGTGCTCCATGAAGGCCCAGAACTCATCCCGACCGAGATGCCGCAAGTCGGCGACTGTCGTGATACCGACCTCACGGACTCCTTCGTCCAACAGCGCTCGGCACAGGTGGTGGTGATCTAGGAGATAATGGCGTTTTCCGGGCCCTGCCACGACGGGGACCACGTGCCGTCCGAGAAAACGGGCGCGGTGGCCGACGCTTTTCCAATGCTGTCGTTTCGCTTTGACTTCGCGCAAGCCGACGGTCATCTGCGTCGGGTGCAAACCGTCGAGTGCAGCCGTTTCGAGGCGAGGATCGTGCATGAAAATCTCCTTATGGGTCAGCGCGCAGGGCAGGCATTGAGATGCACGTGAGTTTTCACGAAGGATACCGTGTCGATTTACCCCCGACCCATCCGTATCCGATGGGTAAGTATCTCTTGTTGCGAGCGCTCTTGGATGAGCGGGGTTTATCCGCTCGGCTGAGTTACCACGAACCGCCCGAGGCATCCCTCGAGGTGCTGCGGTGTGCCCACACCGACGAGTACCTCCGCAAACTGGCGGACGATGCGTTAACGCCGGCGGAGCGCCGTCAATTGGGCATTCCGTTTACACCGCGGTTGTGGCGACGGTCTCGACTGACGGTCGAAGGCACGCGGATGGCCGTGCAGGCGGCTCTCCGACATGGGTTGGCTGCGAATCTGGCGGGTGGTACCCACCACGCATTCGCCGATCACGGCGAGGGGTTTTGTGTCCTCAACGACGTGGCGGTCGCCATCAATGACTTACGTGCGCGCGGCGAGATCCGTCGGGCTCTGGTCGTGGATCTGGATGTCCATCAGGGGAATGGGACGGCGGCGATCTTTGCCGATTGCGCCGACGTCTATACCTTGTCCCTGCACGGCGAGCGCAATTATCCCTTCACGAAACCGGCCTCGGATTGCGACGTCGGGCTGCCGGACGGCATCGGGGACCGCGAGTATCTCGCCGCATTACGGCCCGCGTTGTCCAGTGCGCTCGAGCACCACCGACCGGAACTGGTGATCTACATTGCCGGCGTCGATGTGGTCGCCCAAGATCGCTACGGTCGACTGGCATTGACCGAGGAGGGCTTGCGTGCGCGCGAGCGACACGTGATTGAGGCGGTGCGCGATGCCGCGATACCGCTCGCGATTGTGCTCGGCGGAGGTTATGCGCCCAGCACACAACGTACGGCCGAATTGCATGCCATCGTCTTTGAAGAGGCGCTGCTGCGTTGGGAACAGGAACATTCGTAAACGCAACGATCAAAGACGCCAAAACGGGGTTGGCAGAGCAGCGGAACCCGTGCATTATTCGCCCCCCTCGAAAGAGGGTGGGCACCGGGGGATTGAGTGTGGTTATGACGCGGAAGCGAGCGCATCACGGCTCGGGTTGGACTTTGTCGGATTTGCGCAAACTCAAGGCATACGTTGAGCGCGGCACGCCGCGTGCGGAAATCGCGACGGCGTTGGGGCGGAGCGTGTCTGCCGTGTACCAGCGCATTGTGACCGAGCGTCTGAGTCCGCGCGGCGAATCCTGATCGCGCGCGCGTCAGCGCGACACGCCGATGCGGCGATAAAGGCCGTCAAGCACCCACAGAGGTCCGACCAGTAGGAAGCGCAGGTCGTCGATGAAACTGGGACGGCGCCCTTCGATCTGATGACCGATAAATTGGCCGACCCAAGCGATCGCAAACACGCTCGCCATCACCGGCATGGAGGTCAGTGCGGGGTGCCCCGCGAGAACGCGCTGTATGAACAGGGCGACGATCGCAATCCCCACGGCGTGCCGGAACGACAACAGGGCGTACCAGATGAGCGCGGCGCCCACGACAGCTTCACTCCACGAAAATGTCGGCAGTCCCGGTAGCGGTGGCGCTGCACCGACTAAGTACACGAGCGACAGGGCGATCAGCGGCACGCATACCGTATGCAGTGCCCGATTGACGGGATGGCGATGGCTCTCGCCATAGCGCTCGAACCAGGTGTCGAGCGTCGCCATCGCCGTTCTATCAGGCCATCGCCGCGCGCAGCTTCTTCAGCGCGGCGGTTTCGATCTGCCGAATGCGTTCTGCGGACACGTCGAATTCGGCAGCGAGGTCATGCAGCGTCGCCTTGCCGTCGTCCACGAGCCAACGGCGCTCGACGATCGCGCGACTGCGCGGATCGAGGGTCGCCAGCGCATGGTGCAGACGCGCGCTGGAGTCGTCCTCCCATTCCGCCTGCTCGACTGCGATCGCAGGGTCGGCATCGGGCGCTGGCAGGTAGGTGGCCGGCGAGTAATTGCCGTCCTCGTCATCCTGATCCGGTACCGGATCAAACGACACGTCGCGCGCCGAGAGACGCTGCTCCATCTGCGTGACTTCCGCCGGCGTGACGCCCAAGTCACGCGCCACCGCAGCGGTTTCTTCCGCGGACAGCCACGAGAGATTTTTCTTTGCTTTGCGCAGATTAAAGAACAGCTTGCGCTGCGCTTTCGTGGTGGCCACTTTGACAAGGCGCCAGTTGCGCAGCACGTATTCGTGAATTTCCGCGCGGATCCAGTGAACCGCGAACGACACCAGGCGTACGCCCAGCGTCGGATCGAAGCGCTTCACGGCCTTCATGAGCCCGACGTTGCCTTCTTGGACGAGATCGCCCATGGGCAAGCCGTAGCCGCCGTAACCACGTGCGATGTGCACGACGAAGCGCAAGTGCGATAGGACGAGTTCGCGCGCCGCTTCCAGATCGCCGGTCTCGCGCAGACGCCGCGCTAAGGCGAACTCGTCTTCGCGCGACTGGATCGGAATGCGCGACACCGCGTCGATGTAGGCGTCAAGGCTGCCGACAGGGCCGCGCAGCGCGAGCGCCGTGGCAGACGGAAGGGCAGGAGCAAGAGCCGCAGTCATGGGGACGTACACCTTTCCGGGATCCAACACCCGGTTCAGAACGAGTTTAGCACTCGATTCCTTGGAGTGCTAAGCGTGCCAAGAAGTTCCGAAAAAATTTAGTTATTTGACAATAACTTATCGATTTTCTTCGGGGTGTGGCCCGACGGTGCGGCACTGCCGCGTTGCCGACCCGTACGCGGCGAGCCAACCCAAGCCACCGCCGCCCACGATCAGTAAGGCGAGCAGTGCCCCGGACGGGAGTTGCAGTGGGTAGACCGTTCCATAGGCGGCGGCGACCTCTGCCACAGGTGCGCGCAGGATGAGCACCAAGACAGCCAACACGGCGCTTGCCACGAGGCCCCCCAGCAGCCCGTAGCACGCGCCTTCGTACAGGTAGGGCCTGCGGACATACGCGTCGGTGGCGCCGACCAGTTTGAAAACTTCGATTTGCGCTCGTTCTGCATCCACGTGCAGCCGAACCGTGTTGCCGACGATCAACAGGACCGAACCCATCCACAACAGTCCGAGCACGAGCGCGACCCGAGTCAGCGTCGTGACGAGGGAGGCGTAGCGTCGGATCCAGGCGCTGTTGACCTGTACGTGCGCGACATCGGGCAACGCGCGCAACTCTGTGGCCAGGCGGTCGATGGCCGTGGAGTCCGTCGGACTGGCGCGCGGCCGAACGATAATGGCCCCGGGCAAGGGGTTTCGACCCAAGGCATCGATGGCTGAGCCCAGGCCTGACCATTGGCGGAACTCGCGCATACCCGCTTCCGGTGAGACGTACCGGGCACTCACGACATCGGCGCGGGCGCCGACACGCTCCGTCAAGCGGCGGCCGTCGTCATCGGACAAAGGGATATGCAGGTAGACCGCAATGTCGCGGCCGGCCTCGAGGCTGCGCACGACGGGCCGGGTGTTTTCGACCATCAAGGCGAGCAAGGCCGGCAACACGAGCGCGAGTGCGATGACCACCACCGTCAGCGGGGTTGCCACGTGCGCGGCTGCCAGTCGGCGGATGGCGCGACGCGCGGCTGCGACGTGTTGGTCCCCCAGAGCAAGCACGCGTTGCCCCCAGGGCCGGCGACGGTTCTGCGAGGGGGCCGAACTACCCATGGGTATCACCCGTCACGCGTCCGGACTCCAAGCGAATGTGCCGCAGATCCGAGCGGGTCGACCACTGCGGGTCGTGACTGGCCACGACGACGGTCATGCCCTCCCCAGCGGCCGACGTTAGGCGCTCTACGACTCTCGACGAGGTTGACGCGTCCAGATGGGCCGTCGGCTCATCGGCTAACAGCACGTCCGGGCGTAGGACCAACGCACGGGCGATCGCGATACGCTGTTGCTCACCGAGCGACAGCGAACGGGCAACCCGGCGGGGGTCGGCAAGACCCAACTGCTCGAGCACCGCGTGAACCACCGGACGCCAAGCGATGCGCCGTTCCCCCGCAACAATCAGCGGCAGCGCCACGTTGTCCTCGACGGTTCGATCGAGCAACAGGCGTTGATCCTGAAAGATCATCGTGACGCGCTGCCGAAAGGCCGGAATGCCGCGATGGTCGATGGCGGCGAGGTCGGACCCGCCGATAACGATGCGCCCGCGCGTCGGGCGCATGTACAAGCCCATCAATAGCAGCGCCGTGCTCTTCCCCGCGCCGGTGGGACCGGTGAGGACGGCCAGTTGGCCAACCGGAATGCGCAGACTGAGTCCGGCCAACGCGGTCGCGCCGCCGGAATATTCTTTGACGACGGATTCGAGGCGGATCACGACGACGTTGTGGGTGCTGGGGCAATCAACGTATCGACGAAATCATCGACGTCGAACACGCCGAAATCCTCAATCGATTCGCCGACCCCCACGAATCTCAGCGGGATGCCCAACTCCGTCGCGATTGCAACGACGATACCGCCTTTCGCGGACCCGTCGAGCTTGGTCAGTACAAGACCCGTGACGCCGACGGCTTCGTGGAAGACGCGGGCTTGCGCGAGTGCGTTTTGGCCTTGACTCGCATCCAGCACGAGCAACACTTCGTGAGGCGCGGTTGCATCGTGACGACCGAGCACCCGTTTGACCTTGCGCAACTCGTCCATCAAGTGCGTCTGGTTTTGGAGGCGCCCCGCCGTATCGGCAAGGAGCACATCCGCGCCGCGCGATTTGGCGGAGGCATACGCGTCAAAGATCACCGCTGCGGGGTCGGCACCGGTCGACTGCGCGATGACCGGTACTCCATTGCGCTCGCCCCAGACCTGCAACTGCTCAACCGCCGCGGCGCGGAAAGTATCGCCTGCCGCCAGCACGACGCCATGCCCTTCGCCTTTCAGGCGATGCGCCAGCTTGCCGATGGAGGTGGTTTTGCCCGAGCCGTTGACGCCGACGACCAGCACCACGAACGGGGCCGTGCCCGCCGGGATGACCAAAGGCCGCGCGACCGGTTGTAACAGATCGATGATGTTGCGTCGTAGCGCGGCGATGAGCGCGTCGAGATCGGCCAGCTCCTTGCGCGCGACGCGCTTGCGCAGGTCGTCCAGAATTCTTTCGGTGGCGGGCAAACCGACGTCCGCGGTCAGGAGCCGGAGTTCCAGTTCCTCCAGCAACTCCGCGTCGATCCGGCGACCCGGTAGCCACTCTGCGAGGTCCCGGGCGATGGCCGCCGCACCGCTCGAGAGTTTCGAGCGCAAGCGGCCGAACAACCCGGCGCGTGGCGCCTCCGACGGTGTCGGGGCGGTGGGCGTCGCAGGCGTAGTGGGCGTGGATTTCTTAAAAAAGTCGAACATCGGGACTCTCGCGTGATCGGCTTATTCTACTGCGGACACAGGCCCCGATGGCGCCTTGCGGGCCCCAGAAAAAAGCCCCGCCAGTCGCAGGGACTGGCGGGGCCCGGTTTCGGTTGCGTCCCGTTTACGGGTTTTGAACGTACGTGGCGTCCACGATCTCAAACGCCGTGCCCGAAAGTGAGGCGAAGGCCGCGAACTCCTCCTGCATTTCTGCGGTGACGAACTGGTTCACCGTTTCGTCCAACAGCGAGCCGTGTGCGCCGGCGGTGAAGGTCACGTAGCCGCTGCCTGCGTGGTAGCCCACGGTCGTGAATTTCGTCAGGCCCGATAGGCCGAGCAGACGATCTGTCGCCGAGTTTGGCACGACCTGGTCGTTGACGACCTTGTGGATCAGCAAGGGCTTGTTCTGAGCGGCGATCGCGATGTGGTTGAGCGGGTCGCCGGCATCGACGGCCGCCTGGGCGTCGCCGAACATCCGGTTGAAGAGGAAGGTATTGGCGCCGAGCTGTGCCGCGACTGCGCCGCCGATCGGCGGGCCGAAGGTCGCGGACTGGAGGAGCAGGTCGGTAATGCCACCGCCCGGGACGGACAGGGCAAAAGAGTTGATGTTCGACGGCAAACTCGCCACGGTGGCGCCGACGATGCCCCCGAGCGACTGGCCCGCCAGTTGGATGTGCGCGGGGTCGAAGGCACCGAAGACCGGGCCGGTGTCGGTGACCAGCACCGAGGTCGGCGAGGCCAGCGCGCGCGCCAACGCCAGTTCGTCGATGACGGCCTCGCGCAGGTTGTCACGGCTCGTGATCGGGCTGGTGATTTGAATGAAGTTCGCGCCCGACCCGTCCACGTGACCATCCGGTCCGGGGAGTCCGGTCGTATTGTTCACGTAGTCCATGTCAAACGTCCGCTCCGGGACGCCGGGAATACGCAGCGCGGCGGCCGGATCCGTCGGCGTGATGCCGTGCAGGGGCAGGTCGATGGCGGCTACGGCGTACCCGATTTCTGCGTAAGCCTCGGCCATCGCCAAAGCGTCACTGCGATTGCGAGTGATGCCGTGCACAAAGATCACGACGGGCCAGCCGCTGGACGGCCGGGCGACGTTGTTCGGGACCGAAATCAAGACCGGCACGGGCAGGGTGTGGCGCGCGGCCGGAATGGGGTTGTAACGCGTGACCTGTTTGCTGCCCGCTTGACCCGGGACGAGGGAGAGGGCGGTGCCCGCTTGCCATTGGGCGGTCAGAGGCGGAGCCGGGGACGCAGCGGTCGCATCCGCGGGGGTCGCCTGGTAGTACGGCAGCGTGATGGTGCCTTCATATACCGACGCGACGCCCTTCAGGGCAGGGTTCTGATTGGTCGGATCCAGCACGTCCTTGTCGTTCAAGTCCGCACCCGTGACCGGGTTCGGGATCACCTGAGCGGCGAGGGCGGGAGCGGGCCCGGTGAGAATGGCGTTTGCCATCTGCACCAGAGTGTCCCGGGTCGATTCGGTGGTGAAGCTGAAGCTCAGCGCGATTGAACCGAGCGGAATACCGGCGACTTCCGCGATCGCTAAGGCTGGCGCCGTCAGTTGACAGACACCCGCGAGGGTGGCGTTGCCGACGGAGGCGCAATTTGCGCCCGGGTTCGCGAGGTTCGCGGGGTTGTTAATCGCCTGCAGGATCAGCGCGAAATCATCGTCGGCCCCGGCGACGTCGCCGGCGACGGATTTAACGGCGCTGGTTACCAACACGGTATAGCCGACGCCGGACTGGTCGACGAGCCCGGCCGGAGCGCCGGTCAACACGCCGCCCGTCGACGGGGTCAGCGGCTTGAGAGGCTTAATCGATACGACCGTCCCGTCGGCGTCCGATGCGGTGGACAGGCCGATGGAATAATCGACGCCGGGTACCAGCACGCGGCGCACGCCGACGGGCACACGGGCGATCGACGATGCGCTGGCCACGACCGTGCGTTGGATCGTTTCCAAAATCACGACGGCGCCGGGCAAGGCCAGGGTGGCCGGATCCACTTTCTTCGAGAAGCGGATCGTCATTTCTGTGTTCACGCCGAAGCCATCGAGGGCGTTCAACGACGTGACGTTGGGTGTCACCGCCAGTACCGGCGCTTTGACGGTACCGTCGGTGCTACCGTTTAGGTAGAGGTCACTGGGGTACGGCAGGATGCCCTGCGCGACTTGGAACAGCGGCCGGAACACTGGGCGGCCGATGGGCGTAGGCGCGCCATTGCCGGTTTGAGTGTTCGTGCCACCGAGGCTAGAGGAGCCTGAACCGCACGCACTCACCCAAAGGGCGGTGGCAGCCAGGAGAGCGGCATGGCGGATTTTCATGGTTGTGCGGTCCTCGCAGGTCGGATGTCCGTCAGGGCGTATGATCGCATTTCGATATTTTCTAAGGGTACGCCGTGGGTTGGAAGACTAGCAAGGACAGGGGGTCGAGTGGTGGACTTATGTCACGTTCTCGGGACGTGACGGACGGCCGTGGCGGCCCGCGTTCCCTGCGCATTGTCGCCGGGCAGTGGCGCGGACGGCGTATTCCGTTCGTGGCGGTACCGGGCTTACGGCCGACGCCCGACCGAGTCCGCGAAACGCTGTTCAACTGGTTGCAGCGCGATGTCGTCGGTGCGCGTTGCTTAGACCTGTACGCGGGCACCGGTGCTTTGGGCTTTGAGGCGCTCTCCCGTGGCGCTGCGAGCAGCACCTTCGTGGAACGAGACCCCATCGCCGCACGGACGTTGGGGGACGTGGCTCAATTGCTGCAGACCGCGGCCGCACGTGTGCTGAGGAGCGATGCGCTCGACTATCTGGCGACGCCGGCGGAGCCGTACGACCTGGTGTTTCTCGATCCGCCGTTCGCCCTCGGGGCGCTAAATGAATTGTGTACACTGCTTGAAACGCGCGGGTGGCTAGCGCCAACGGCGTGGATTTATCTCGAACAGTCGGCCAGCGACGCGCTACCCGCGTTGCCGGCGAATTGGCGAATGATCAAGGAAACCCGCGCCGGCGAGGTGAGGGCCTTGCTTGCGCGCCGCGGTGGGGAACGACATGACCAGTAAACGTCGCGCGATGTATCCGGGCACTTTTGACCCGATTACGAACGGCCACAAAGATCTGATTCGGCGTGCCGCCAGCATATTCGACGACGTGCGAGTCTCGATTGCCGCCAACCCGGGCAAAGCACCGATGTTCACCTTGGACGAGCGGGTCGACATGGCTCGCCACGTACTGGCCGACATCCCCAACGTCAGCGTCACCGGGTATACGGGCATCACCATTGAGTACGCCCGGGAACAGGGGCTGCACTGTGTCGTTCGTGGCCTCCGCGCCATCTCGGATTTCGAATTCGAATTTCAGTTGGCCAATATGAACCGCCACTTGGCGCCGGAGATCGAGACTGTATTTCTAACGCCGCAGGAACAATTCACGTTTATCTCGTCCACGTTGATTCGCGAAATCGCAACCTTGAACGGCAATGTCAGCGAATTCGTTGATCCGTACGTGGCCACCCGGCTACGCGAGCGCTCCGCCGAGCGTGCCGGGCGGTCCCGATGATGACGCGTCGTGTTCGCGCCATCGGTGCGGTGCTGCTCTTTGGGTTTGTGGCGCTGGCAAGCGGCGCTCCGGCCTCCGTACCCAAGAATGCCATTGCGAGCGCTCACCCTTTAGCGACCGAAGCCGGTCTCGAGATGCTCCGTGCGGGTGGCAATGCCTTTGACGCGGCCGTCGCCGTCAGCGCGGTGCTGGCCGTGGTCGAGCCGGCGAGTTCCGGCGTCGGTGGCGGCGGTTTTTATCTGCTGCACCAAGCCCGGGAGCGACGCGATGTCATGGTGGATGCGCGCGAAACCGCGCCAGCAGCCGCCCGCCCCGATATGTACGTGGCGCCGGACCGTGCGCCGATCGTCAGTTCGACCGATGGTCCCTTAGCGGCCGGCATTCCCGGCGAACCCGCCGCGTGGGCGCACCTCGCGGCCCGTTACGGTCGTCTGCCCTTGGCGCGCAGTCTTGCGCCCGCGATTCGCATCGCTCGCGAGGGTTTCCCGTTGTACGCGCGCCTGCAAAACGCCATTCGTGTCAAACAGGCGCGATTGGCCGCTTCGCCCGCCACTGCAGAGGTTTTCCTGGAGAAGGGGCAGGTGCCGCCGGTGGGCGCACTCATCCGGCAGCCTGAGCTGGCGGCGACACTAGAGTTGCTCGCACGCGGCGGCGCTGATGCCTTCTACCGGGGCCCGTTTGCACAACGGCTGGTCTCCGGCGTGCGTGAGGCTGGCGGTCTGTGGACCGCCGCGGATCTCGCCAACTATCGAGTGGTCGAGCGACAGCCACTCACGTTGCATTATCGCGATGCGACCATTGTGACCGCAGCGCCGCCGTCTGCCGGTGGTGTCGTCATCGGCGACGTGCTGAATATCCTGTCCGGTTACGACTGGGATCGGTTGGACACCAATACCCGGCGGCATTTGACGATTGAGGCGCTACGTCGAGCGTTCCGGGATCGTGCGGAGTACCTGGGGGATCCGGATTTCGTACGGATGCCGATGGCGCGACTCCTGAGCGCGGATTACGCGGCGGGTCAGGCGACCTCCATACGGCTGGATCGTGCGACACCCTCCGAGCAATTACGTCCGGTCGTGGAAGAGCGGGAAGGTCCGCATACGACGCACTTCTCCGTGCTGGATGCGGCGGGAAATCGCGTCGCTGCGACGATCTCGGTGAACCTGTTCTTTGGCGCCACGTTTGAGGTGCCGGGTACGGGTTTTCTGCTGAACGACACGATGGATGATTTTTCCATCGAGGCTGGGAAGCCCAACGCGTTTCAGTTGGTCGGGGCCGCGGCCAACGCCGTCGGGCCTGGCAAGCGTCCGTTGTCGAGTATGACCCCCACGTTTGTCGAAACGCCCAAGGGTTTGCTCATCATCGGTTCGCCGGGCGGCAGCACGATCATTTCGAACGTTCTATTTGGCATTTTGGGTTGGCTCGACGGGCTCGACGCGGCGCAGATCGTTTCCATGCCTCGGATCCATCATCAGTTTCTTCCCGACGTGGTCACGTTGGAGCCGGGTGCCCTTTCCGCGGCGGAGCGCGCCGATCTTGAGCGTCGCGGACATCACCTGAGTGAAGGACGCAGCCCGTGGGGCAACACGCAAGTCATCACCTGGGATTACGCCAGCGGAAAGATTGACGCGGCATCGGATCCGCGCGGGTTCGGGGCCGGCTTGGTCTATTAACGTCGTCGTTGCGCTTCAGCGCTGACAGGTCGCGCACCAGTACGTGGCGCGTTGGCCGATCACGCGGTGGCTGATCGCGGTCTGGCAACGGCGGCAGGCTTTGCCCTCGCGCTCGTAGACGTACAGTCGTTGGCGGAAATACCCGGGGTTGCCGTCCGGGTCCACGTAATCGCGCAACGTCGTTCCACCGACTTCGATCGCGTCGCTGAGCACGCGCTTGATCTCGCCGGCTAGGCGCTCGCACTCTGCGCGCGTCAATTTGCCGGCCGCCTTCGTCGGGCGGATGCCGGCGTGGAACAGCGATTCGCTGGCGTAAATGTTGCCAACGCCGACCACCTGGGCGGCATTCATGATGAACACCTTGACGGCGACGCTCCGTCCACGGCTGGCTTCATACAAATGGGCGCCGTGAAAGGCATCCGAGAGCGGTTCCGGCCCGAGGTGAACGAGCAGTGGGTGTGCGAGCGGGTCACCGGTCACCCAATGGAAGCTACCGAACCGGCGAGGGTCGTTGAATCGCACCGTGCGATCGTCGTCCAGTACGAGCTCGACGTGATCGTGAAGCCGCCGCGGGCCGTCGCCGGTCACCACGCGTAGGCTGCCGGACATACCCAGATGTACGATCAGGGTGCCCCGGTCGGTACGCACGAGCAGGTACTTCGCCCGTCGCTCCAGTTGCTCGACCCGGGCGTCGGTCAGCGCCTCCTCCAGCCCGGGCTCCACGGGCCAGCGTAAACGCCGATCATGCACCCGGACGGCACGAATGCGGCGATGGGTCATCGCGTCCAGCAGGCCGCGCCGGGTGGTCTCAACTTCGGGTAATTCGGGCACGTTTGCCTCCCCGGATCGCGTGGCGGACTCTAGAGCACAGTGGCGATGCGAGCGCTAGCGATGGTCGCATAAACGCTAAAAGGCGGGCAGGGCTCACGCCCTACCCGCCCACAGATGCGGTCACCAAGCATCGCGTCAGAACGACCGTGTCGCTCTGACAGGGCGATTACTTGATCTTCGCTTCCTTGTACGCCACGTGCTTGCGCACGAACGGATCGAACTTCTGGACTTCCATCTTTTCCGGATGAAGACGCTTGTTCTTCGTCGTCGTATAGAAGTGGCCAGTGCCGGCCGTGGAAACGAGCTTGATCTTGTCACGCATGGCTAGGTTCCTAGTGCGGCGTTAGATGGTTTCGCCGCGAGCGCGCAGCTTGGCAATGACGTGCGTCACGCCGTGCTTTTCGATCGTGCGCAGGCCCTGCGTGGAGACACGCAAGGTGATCCAGCGGCTCTCTTCCTCAATCCAGAAACGCTGCGTGTGCAGGTTTGGGAGGAAGCGGCGACGGTTCCGGTTGTTGGCGTGCGACACAGTGTTGCCAACGGTCGGCTTCTTTCCGGTGATCTGACAGACTCGGGACATGGCAAAAATCCTGATGCGACTAAAAGCAGCCGCAGAGCCGCGTATTTAACCACCGCTTTCGTCCGGTTGCAATCGCTTAGATGAGTCCGCGTTCGGCGAGGCTCACGCAGGACCCGGCGCCGACGATCAAATGATCCACGACGCGGACATCGACCAGCGCCAGCGCCTCGCGCAGCCGGACCGTGATTCGTCGGTCGGCGTCGCTTGGCTCCGCAATCCCGGACGGGTGGTTATGGCAGAGGATCACGGCGGCGGCGTGCACTTCGAGCGCGCGGCGAACCACCTCACGGGGGTGGACTTGGGCGCAATCGATCGTGCCCCGAAACATTTTTTCGAAGCCTTTCACGCGGTAATGGCAGTCTAAGTAGATCAAACAGAACGTCTCATAGCCCAAACCGCCGAGCTCGGCCTGAAGGTAATCGCGGGCCATTTGCGGGTCGGTCAACGCAGGGCCTGCTAAGAGCGCTTCTCGGTGATGGCGGCGGGCCAGTTCCAAAACGATCTGCAATTGCCCGAGCCGGACGGCGCCAAGTCCGGGGTGCTTGGCCAACTGGTCGCGCGGCGCGCTCAATAGGCCGCGCAACGATCCGAAACGGCCCAATAGGCTGTTCGCTAGGGCAACGGCGTGCTGACCGTTCCGTCCGGCGCCTAGCCACACCGCCAGTAGTTCAGCTTCGGAGAGCGCACGTGGACCGGCGGCGGCGAGTCGGGCGCGCGGGTGTTGGTAGGCAGGGGTGTCGTGGATGTGCATGGGGCCATTGTCGGGGAGTAGCGGGGGCGACCGTGAGTCGAGAAATTGCCCTTTTTGTGCAAAAACTCGGAGGTCCCCGCTCTCCATAACTCTTGGTTATAGCTCCTGCTCGGGCGGTCGTTGGCGCGATGCTGCGGCGCGGTTAATAATGGCTAAATGATTACTGATGCTCGCCAGACCTCGCCGCGCCGTATCCTCTTGGGAGTGACGGGGGGCATTGCTGCCTATAAATCGGCCGATTTGGTACGTCGCTTGCGCGACGGTGGCGCCGAGGTTCAGGTGGTCATGACCGAAGGTGCTGCCCGGTTTGTCACGCCCCTCACGTTTCAGGCGCTGTCCGGGCGTCCGGTGCGGGTCGGGCTGTGGGACGAGGCGGCCGAGGCCGCGATGGGCCATATCGAACTGGCGCGATGGGCCGATCTCGTCCTCGTCGCGCCCGCGAGCGCCGATTTCCTCGCGCGCTTGGCGGCCGGATTGGCCGACGACCTGCTGACCACCACGTGCCTGGCGACCACCGCGCCGCTCGCCGTTGCGCCTGCGATGAACCAGCAGATGTGGTCGGCTGCTGCGACGCAATCCAACATCTGCACGCTGCGGGGGCGGGGTGTCCAGATCTGGGGTCCCGGGGTGGGCTCGCAAGCCTGCGGAGAAACCGGTGCCGGGCGGCTGTTGGAGCCCACGGACATCGCGGCCCGAGTCTTTGCGCCTGAGAGCCCTTCGGGCGCTCTGAGCGGTCGGCATGTGGTGATCACGGCCGGTCCGACGCGCGAACCGATTGATCCTGTTCGGTTTTTGTCGAATCGCAGTTCCGGCAAGATGGGGTACGCGGTGGCGGCCGCTGCCCGAGAGGCGGGTGCGCGCGTGACGCTGGTGTCCGGTCCGGTCTCGCTCTGCACGCCGACCGGGGTCGATCGCGTGAACGTCGAAACGGCGGCACAGATGTATCAGGCCGTGCATGCGGTCATCGGCGACTGCGATGTCTATATCGGTGCGGCGGCGGTGGCCGATTACACCCCGTGCATCTGTGCGGACAACAAGATAAAGAAAACGGCCGATACGCTCGACCTCCACTTGGAGAAATCCGCGGACATTCTCGCGTCCGTCGCGGCGCTGCCGCGGCGGCCTTTCGTGGTGGGTTTCGCGGCAGAAACCACGAACGTCGAGGCCCACGCACTCGCCAAACTCGAGCGCAAAAAGCTCGACTTGATCGCTGCGAATGAAGTCGGCGCCGAGCGGGCATTTGATCGCGAAGACAACGCGCTGCTCTTGTTGTGGCCGGGTGGCCGCCACGAATTGAGTTTGAAATCAAAAGCGGATCTCGCGCGCGAGTTCGTGGCCTTTATTGCTGACCGGTTGCGCGCGCGCGCGGTGGAGGATCGTTCGTGACGCAGCGCATTCAGATGCGGATTTTGGATGAGCGCCTAGGCTCGCTGTGGCCCTTGCCGTCCTATGCGACCTCCGGTTCTGCGGGGCTGGATCTGAGGGCCTGCGTGCCGTCGCCATTGGTGCTCGAGCCGGGCCGTGCGGAATTAATACCCACCGGCTTGTCGATCTACATTGGCGATCCTGGACTCGCCGCCGTGCTGTTGCCGCGATCGGGTCTCGGGCACAAGCACGGCGTCGTGTTAGGCAATTTAGTCGGATTGATTGATTCGGATTACCAAGGGCCGTTGATGGTCTCCGCTTGGAACCGAGGCACACAGCCGTTCACCGTCGAGCCTGGCGAGCGCATCGCGCAGATGGTGATCGTACCCATCGTTCAGGTGGCGTTCGACGTGGTCGATGCGTTTGTCGCGACGGAACGCGGCGAAGGCGGTTTTGGAAGTTCCGGTCGCCGCTGACTAGTGCGGTCGGACGGCTGTCCGACCAGCGTCCTTCAGTTCCTGAAACCGATTGATATCGTCGGCAAATTGCGCGCGCGTGCGATCGACTTCCTCGCGTTTGGCGAGTAAAGCCCGCTCCTGCGCTTTGAGATCTCCGACGGTGTGCGCAATTTCTTCCGCGAGGGCCTCCGGCAATGCCGGCGCGCTCGAGGTATCCGCATAGGGGCGGAAACGCTGCATGCGCGCTTCGAGTTGGCTCGCGCGACTCTTTAACTGGTCGACGTACTGCGCAAGCACCCGCGCCTGCCCGTCGAGGATTTCCAGACGGCGATCACGCAGCGTTTCGATTTCATCGGTCGAGAGGTATGTTGCGATCAGGTTCCGGTCGCGCTGCAGGCGTCGTTGCTGTGCATCGCGAACCGCAGCATCTGCGGCCCGCGCCGCCTCGTCCGCCGCGATCTGTGCAGCGCTGTGATGCCCGGGAATGGCGCCCACGGCCACACCCTGTCGATTGAGAATGGTCTGATCTTGATCCGCGAACTGGGGTGGCACTGCGTCGCCGTAATGCACCTCGCCCTTCTCATCGATCCACTTGTAGACCTTTCCGCCTTTCTCCGGCGCGGCGCCTGCGCTGCCGCCGACGAGCAACATCCCCGTCACGAGGATGCTGCTGAGGCGCAGAGCTTGGCGGTGGAGCGAGGCTCGCGCCATCAAGGGTTCGCCACGACCCCGTAACGGGCTCGGTAGGCTTCGAGATCTGCCAGAGCGGCGGCAGGGACGCCGCCGACACCGTCTCGTACGCCGGCGATCAGTGCCGTTAGCGATAAAATAGATACGACGGGCAGACCGTATTCGTCACGGACCTCCTGAACGGCGGAGCGCGCGGATTCGCGTCCTTGCTCTTCGCGATCCAGCGCCAGAAGCACCCCTGCTGGGGTGGCGCCGGCGGCCGTGATGATGTCGATGGACTCGCGGATCGCAGTACCGGCGGTAATCACGTCATCGACGATCAGCACCCGACCGGCGAGCGCGCGACCCACGATACGGCCACCCTCACCGTGATCCTTGGCCTCTTTGCGATTGAAGCAGTACGGCACGTCGCGTCCGTGGTGTTCGGCGAGGGCGGCGGCTGTCGCCGCGACCAAGGGGATGCCCTTGTAGGCCGGCCCGAACAAAATGTCGAACTCAAGCCCAGAGCGCACGAGGGCGGCCGCATAGGCACGTCCCAGGCCGGCGATCGCACTGCCGGTATCGAACAGCCCCGCGTTGAAGAAGTAAGGGCTCTCGCGCCCGGACTTGAGCGTAAAGCGTCCAAAGCGCAATACTCCGAGGCGCAGCGCCAAATCTAAGAATTCACGTTGAAAGGTTTGCATGCCCATAGTTTGGGACAGACAGGCCACTGCCGACAAGCCGACGCTTGCTATGATCCGGTCATGCGTATCGCCACTTTAAATTGCAATGGGATCCGTGCAGCCGCGCGGAAGGGCTTTTACGACTGGTTGCCCAGCCAGGACATTGATGTCCTGTGCCTGCAGGAGACCCGTTGTACGGACGCGGATATCGCGGATCCGCTCTACCATCCTGCGGGATTCCACAGCGACTGGCTCCACGCCGAAAAGAAAGGGTACAGCGGGGTAGCGATCTACGCCCGCAAAGCGCCGGATACGGTCATTCGCGGCTATGGCGATGCGGAATTCGACGCAGAGGGGCGCTATCTCGAATACCGGTTTGGGGCCTTGTCCGTCGTGTCGCTCTACCTGCCGTCCGGCTCGTCGGGGCCCGATCGCCAAGAGGCCAAGTACCGCTGCCTCGCGAGTTTTGAGGCGCATATGACGGGCTTGGTCCAGGAAGGTCGCGAAGTGATTCTCTGCGGTGATTTCAATATTGCTCATAAGCCGATCGACTTGAAGAACTGGAAGGGCAATCTCAAAAATTCAGGCTTCTTGCCTGAAGAGCGCGCTTGGTTGGATAAGGTGTTTGGACCGATGGGATGGCTCGACGCGTTTCGCGCCGTGAATGCCAATCCCGACCAGTACACGTGGTGGTCGAACCGTGGACAAGCATGGGCGAAGAATGTGGGGTGGCGGATTGACTATCAGGTCACCACGCCCGGCATCGGTACGCGTGTCCGTGCGGCGACCATTTGGACAGAGTCTCGTTTCTCAGACCACGCGCCCTTGATACTCGACTATCACCATGAGTTCTGACGCCGCGACTCGAAGCCTGAGCTTGGCCGATGTGCTCGGGAATCGACGGGTTGCGGCAGCCCTGACGCTGGGCTTTGCGTCGGGCCTGCCGTTCGCGCTCTCGCAGGGAACCTTGCAGGGATGGCTGGCGGAGCTCGGACTCAATATAAAAACGATCGGTTGGTTCACGCTCGTAGGCTTGCCGTACAACCTGAAATTCTTGTGGGCGCCACTCCTCGATCGTTACGTGCCGCCCTTTTTAGGGCGACGCCGCGGTTGGATCGTCCTGCTGCAAGCGATGGTGGCCTTGGTGATCGCCATTTTGGGTCTTCAGGCGCCGAGTGATGCGATTTACGTCGTCGCCGCACTGTCGTTGCTGCTGGCGTTTCTATCGGCCTCCCAAGACGTGGTGATCGACGCGTATCGCACCGATTCATTGCGTCCCGAGGAGCGTGGAATCGGCTCAACCGCGGTGCAGATTGGTTGGCGTATTGCGTTTTATATTTCCGGTGCGTTGGCGATGGTTCTTTCCGGGGTCATCGGGTGGCGTGCGACGTATCTTGCAATGGCGGCGATTATGGGGGCGACGACCGTCCTCACCTGGGCGGCGCCAGAGCCGGAGAATCGCGTGACGGCGCCTCGCTCCTTGCAGGAAGCCGTGGTCGAGCCCATTCGCGAATTCTTCGGTCGTCCCGGGGTATACGCGCTGCTGTTGCTGATTATTCTGTACAAACTCGGCGATGCTGCGGCGTTGTCGTTATCGACGGCCTTCTTGATCAAGGGAGTCGGCTTTACGGCCGCACAGGTGGGTGCGGTCGCCAAAACCACCAGTATTACGGCCACGATCATCGGAACTGTCATGGGGGGCTTGGCGTTCGCTAGGCTCGGGCTGTATCGCTCGCTGCTGCTTTTCGGTGTTCTGCAAGCCGCAACGAACTTGTTGTATTCCCTGCTTGCGATCAAAGGTCACGACCTCGCCTATATGGTGCTCGCGGTCGGTGTCGACAATCTTGCCGGCGCAATGGCAGCCACTATTTTCGGTGCGTTCGTCATGGCGCTGTGCGATGCGCGCTTCAGCGCGTTCCAGTTTGCTCTGTTGTCGGCGCTCTCGGCGCTCTCGCGCACGTTCGTCGGGCCTGTATCCGCCGTGCTGGTGGCGCAGGTCGGATGGCCTTGGTTTTTCGTGATTACCTTCCTAACGGGTGGGCCGGGGCTTTTGCTGCTATGGCGGATGCGCCCACGCATTGAAGCGCTGGATCTCGCTCGATAAGTTGCTCTATGCAGATCTGCCGGCTATCTGACCTAGCGGATCCGGATGCGCGCGGCTTCCGCGTGGGCTCGGGTGATTGGCCCTTGCGCGCATTTCTGGTGCGACAAGGATCCGTGCTACGAGCCTACGTCAATCGCTGCCCGCACGCCGGTCACCCGCTGGATTTACGCCCGGACCAGTTCTTGAGTTCGGACGGGAGCGTGATCGTGTGCAGCTCGCACGCCGCTCTATTTCGGCCGGTCGACGGCTTGTGCGTGGCCGGCCCGTGTCCCGGACGCTCGCTACGGCCGATACCCATCGAAGTCCGCGACGGTTGGGTCGTTCTCGCAGCATCCTTCCGTGCTGACGATTACGATCCGTAGATCCTAGCGGCGACGGTAGTGCAGGTCCCGAACCTCGTGACCCAAACGTTCGCCACGGCGCTCGAATTTGGTCACCGGCCGTTCGGCGGGGCGGGGAACATACCCGGCAAGACCGGCCACATTCACGAAATCCGGGTGCGGATCGAGAACGTCGCGCATCCATTCGGCATACGGTACCCAGTCCGTAGCGAGGCGGAGGCTGCCTCCCATCCGCAGCCTGCTGGCGAGAAGCGTGGCAAAAGCGGTCTGTACGATCCGTCGTTTGTGATGACGCTTTTTCGGCCACGGATCCGCGAAATAGATCATCACTTCATCTAAGGAGTCCGGCGGGATGCAGTGCGTGAGCATCTCAACGGCATCGGCGCGCATCACCCGCACGTTGGAAAGGTTCAGTTCGGCAGCCCGAAGGAGGCAGTGCCCCACGCCCGGCGTATGGACTTCGAACCCGAGATAGTCGCGCTCCGGATGTGCGGCAGCGAGCGTCACCAGAAGTTCACCGTCTCCAAAGCCCACTTCGATCGTACGCGGGGCTTGCCGACCGAAAATGGCGTCCAGATCGAGTACGGTGCCAGCGTCTTCGACGCCGTATGTCGGCCAAAGCTCCTCAAGCGCTCGCGACTGTGCGGCGGTCATCCGCCCCGTACGCAGGACGAATGATCGAATCGATGAGGGGTGGTCAGGCGCTACGTCGGTCATCGTGAGGTCGGCAAGAGGGGTGGACGCACAGTGTCGCCTGTCAGCCTCGTGGGTTCCAGACCTTTCGTCGGTCGGCGCCTGAGCGCAGACTCAATCGTGCCTATTAGGAGCGCCGCCATGTCCAAACATCATCACCGCCTCATTAAGCAGTGCCGCGTGGCGCCGGGTAGTCGGGTGCGATTGTCACGCATCGATCCTGTGGGAGCCGACTATGCCCGGTATGTACTACCCGGCGATGCGCCCTTGCGCGCGCGGGCCGAAGCACTGCTGGAGCACAGTCGGATGGAGCTGAGTCTCCAGCAAGAGCGGCTGTGGGCGAGCAACAGTCACTCAGTACTCGTCATCTTGCAGGGCATGGATGCATCCGGGAAGGATGGGACAATCAAACACGTTATGAGCGGCGTCAGCCCGCAAGGTTGCGAGGTGCACAGCTTCGGCGTCCCCTCTGCCGAGGAACTCGCCCATAACTATTTATGGCGGTATTGGACTCGCCTGCCGTCGCGCGGTCGCATCGGTTTGTTCAATCGCTCCTATTATGAGGAAGTGCTCGTGGTGCGCGTGCATCCCGAACTGGTGGCGGCTCGTAAAGTCCCGGTAACGACCCGCCTACCGAGGCTATGGCGCGAGTGTTATGAAGACATCAATGCCTTTGAAAAGCATCTCGTCCGAAACGGTACCGTCGTCCTGAAGTTTTACCTGCACCTGTCGCGCGAGGAGCAAAAGGCTCGCCTGCTGAAGCGCATCGATACGCACGAGAAACAATGGAAATTTTCGGCGTCGGACGTTGAGGAGCGCGCGTACTGGGACAGTTACATGACCGCTTATGAGGGTATGTTGTCGGCGACAAGCACCGCCGATGCGCCGTGGTACGTCATTCCAGCGGACGACAAACACATTGCCCGGGCATCGGTCGCCGCGATTTTGTCGGGTACGATTGCTTCGCTCCCCCTGCATCCGCCGAAGGCGTCCGTGACGGACGCCGCGGGGCTGGCGGCGCTGCGGCGGCGTTTGTTGCGCAGTTAACGGCTAGTCCCGTGCAAAGGGATGCTCCAGTGAGGCACTCTGCGGCGTAAACAACTCCGCGCCGTTGTCGGTGATATGCATGTCGTCCTCGAGCCGTACGCCGAATTCCCCGGCCAGATAAATGCCTGGCTCGTTGCTCGTTGTCATGCCGGCGGCGAGTAACGTCGCATTGCCTCTGACCAAATAGGGCCATTCGTGGCCATCCATGCCCATGCCATGGCCCACCCGGTGGGTGAAGTGGGCGTAATCGGGTCCAAAGCCGGCGTCATCGACGACCTTACGCGCAGCGGCGTCGACGGCACCGCAGGCCACGCCGGGGCGAGCCGTCGCTAATGCGGCAGACTGTGCCGCCTTCACCACGTCGAACACGTGGCGCATACGATCGGTCGGGCGCCCGAGGACGAACGTCCGGCTGATATCCGATTTGTAACCCAAAACGTCGCATCCACCGTCGAACAGAACCAGGGAGTTCTCCTGCAAATAGGTTGCTTGGACTGAGCCGTGTGGAAAAGAAGCGGCTGCGCCGATCAGTACCAAATCTGCTGCGCCCTCAAAGCCCAGTGCACGATGGGCATCGGCGGACAAAGCGGTAATTTGGGAAGGCGTCATTCCAGGCTTCAGCGCGGACCACGTCGCCTCGTAGGCGGCCCACGTGACCTCGGAAGCCAGACGCATGAGGGCAATTTCGTGCGCACTTTTGATCATCCGACAACCGGCGGTCACGGGGGTCGCGCTCACGAGGTGCGCTTGCGGCGCTGCGCGGCCGATCCCGTCGGCGAAAACGAAGCGCACATTTTCTTCAAGACCCAATCGTCCGGTCGCAATGCCCCGATCGTGGAGGCCTTGCGCTAACGTTTCGTAGGGGCTTTGGTCTTCCTGCCATACCCGTACATCGAGGGCCGTAGAACCACTCGGCAATCGTATCTGCTCGCGTGCGCGTGCCTCTTCAAAGGCTGGGCAGACGTAGAACGCGTCGCCTCGCGCGGGGATCACGGCGGCGAACAGTCGCTCCGACCCCCACCACTTGGCGCCGGTAAAATAGGTGAGGGATGTCCCCTCGGCGATCACAATGGCGTCTAGGCCTTCTCGGACCATCAGAGAGCGAGCACGATCGTGGCGATCGCGGTATTCCTCCGCCGTGATCGGACTCGCCTCGCCGCGCCGCGATTTGAGATGAGGGAATGGGTGTGCATTGGGCGAATGCCGGGCGGTAGAGGCGCCGGAGACCGTGGCAAAGCCGAGACCGGTGCCGATGACTCCGGCATTGAGAAAGCGGCGACGCGTGAGCATGAAACGACTCCCGAGGACGATGTCCTACGGTAGCCGCGGTGCGCGAACCGCGCTAGTGATTACGCAAAAATCCTGCGAGTGCAGAAAAGTGTGGTCGTAAGCGAGCCTGGACCGGCTGTGGAACACAAATGTCCGCCATCGCTTGATCCAAACAGGTCAGCCATTCGTCGAGCATCTGCTGGTCAATTTTGAACCCGGCGTGCGCATGTCCAATGCACGTCGCATCGGGACGTTGCTCGTACAGTGGAGGGCCACCCAGCCAGCCGCTTAACCAATCCCCCAACTTCTCCCGAATCGGGATTAGGTCGTGGCCGTGTAGGGACCGTAAGGTCGCGAACTCGGGCTGCTGATCCATCAGGTCATAAAAGCGCGTCACCAATTGCCGCAGCGTCGGATCCCCGCCCAGCAGTTCGTACAGCGTTATCTTGGGTGCGTCGGAAGTCATCATGCCGGGCTATGAAATCACGCCCCGCGCACGACCGTCCGTACGCAATTACCACTCGTCACTGATCGCTCGCGGCCTCTAGGAGCTTGCGATAGGCGCCGTTCTCGAGGATGGGCGTTAAGGCGAGTGTAACGGCATCGCGCCACTCGCCATTCTTGGGCAGCAGCATCGCTTTTTCCGACGGCTCGTAGAGCGCCTCTGTCAGTCGGCAGAGTCGTGGCTCGTGATGCGTGACGCGCGCTATTTCGATGTCGTCGGTGATCATCACGTCGGCACGCCCAGCGACGAGTTCCTGAAAGACGCCGAGATTGTCGGCATGAACGGTCAGCACGGAGTGTGGGAGATGGCGGCGCGCGAATTGCTCGTTGGTGCCACCCGGATTCTCGATGACGCGGACGTCAGGTCTGTCGATCGCTTCGAGCGTGCTGAGACGCCCTCGGTCTGCGCAGCGACCGATGGCCGCCTTGCCGCCGCTAACCAGTGGTTGCGTGAACAAAGCATTGGCCTGGCGCGACGCCGTGATGGAGATGCCGCCTGCGGCGATATCAAAACGATCGGCTGCGAGATCCGACATAAGGGTAGCCCAGGTGCTTCGAACGTAGACCGGCGTGAGCCCTAATACATGAGCCAGTTGCGCCGTGAGTTCTACATCCGCGCCGGTCAGCAAACCGTCCTGCGTCCAGGCGAAGGGAGCGTAGTCCGCCGGTAATCCAATTCTCAGTACGTGGGAATGCCGTATGCGCTCCGTCGAGAGTGGGCTATCCAGCCGGATCGCGCCCAATGCCGCCTCTAACTCCTGGCGGTCGGCGGTAGACCAGCGGGCGTCCGGTAGGGTTGCCGTCAGCGCAGCGACATTCAGACTCGCAAAATACGGTGCAGCCAGGTAAAGCGCCGTCAAAAGCTCTTGGGATAATGCATCGATCCGGGGGCGCAGTTCGTCCCGCAATGATGGCGCCGAGGTGGGGCCCGAGCCGTCTTGTCCCCACCGATCCATGGCGGCGGTCTGCACGGCGCGGGCTCGCGCAATTTGCCCAGCGATCAAAGTTTGAACGGGGTCGCGCGAAAGACCGAGAGCGACCGCTTGATCCGTCGCTGCTTGAATGACCGCTGCTTCACGGGCGGGATCCCCCACCGGTTGACCGCTAACCCACTTCGCGGCTGCCACATCGGGCATCAACGCGATCCTTGCATCGAGTACCGTGAGCACTCGACGGACCAGCATCGGCCCATCCACTAATGCCCGTTCTTCCGACCGACAGGTAGGTCCAGCTATTAAGAACAGCAGGAACGCGAGACGCAGGTAGCGCGACATGAACACGAACTCCGTTGGGTGCGTTGAGCGTAGCAAGTTTCGGGTCGGGACAGTCACGTGGCGGCGGCGTATGCTTTCACGCTCGTGAAGGGGGGTTACATGGCAACGGGTCAATCCGCGGGAGCGCTGTCTCGCATATTGGGATTTGGGTTCAGCGTGGCGCTCGCATTCGGCAGCACCATTGGCGTCGGCATTCTGCGCCTGCCCGGCGAGGTTGTAGCCGCCCTAGGCGATGCGCACCTCACGATTTTTGCGTGGATACTGGGCGGCGCTTACGCATTGCTGGGTGCGGTATCCGTGGCCGAATTGGCTGCGATGATGCCCACGGCGGGGGGATTTTATGTCTACGCGCGCCGCGCATTTGGACCGGCGGCAGGATTTCTTATCGGCTGGAATGATTGGCTGTTAAATAGCATTACCGTCGCCTACACCGCCTACACCGCCGCCGATTTTTTGGGAAAATTCGAGCCTACTTTTATTGGGCATGAGCAATCAGTGGCGCTCGTCATCGTGCTTGTATTTACGAGCATTCATTGGTTGGGCCTGCGAGTCGGAAGCAGTGTGCAGAACGCGATTAGCGTGCTCGTCGGCCTCATGCTGGTGCTACTCGCTATAGCAGGCTTTATGGCGCACCCGGCGACGATAGCGGCCTCGTCGTCGATACCCGTCCCTACAGTGGCCTTCACGATTGGCGCCGCGGTGGTGGCGCTGCGCAACGTAATCGTGACTTACGACGGATGGTACGCAGCCATTTACATGGCCGAAGAGACCGTGGATGCCGCGCGGAATGTGCCGCGCGCCATGATTACCTGCGCTGCACTAATTACGGTGCTGTATGTGCTCATCAACGCCGGCTTTTTGCACGCTCTGCCAGTATCGGTGTTGGCGAAGTCCACGTTGCCGGCGGCCGATGTCGCGAATCTCATACTCCCGCACGGTGGCGCACAGTTCGTGACGTTTGTGTCGTTGTTGACGGTCTTATCGCTCGTGAACGCCATCTTCCTAGGCACTCCGCGCATCTTGTATGCACTGGGCCGCGATGGATTGGTTCCGCCTCAAGTTACGCGCGTCAGTGAGGGAGGGACCCCGCACGTGGCATTGCTATCGACCGCAGGTGCCGCGACATTGATGATTGTATCGGGTTCATTGCAATTGCTGATTGCGATGGCTGCGGTATTGTTCGTGCTCAATTACGTCTCGGCGTATCTTGCGGTCTTCACGTTGCGCCGACGCGAACCGAATGCCGTTAGACCTTTTCGTGTCGTGGGCTATCCCATCAGCACGGCGCTCGTTTTAGCCGGATCCGCTGCCTTCCTCATAGCGACGGTGGGTGATGACTTGCGTTCCGCGTTGGCATCGTTGGGGTTGATCGTTCTGGCCGTCCCCATTTATCTGTGGTCTCGTCGAAAGGCCGTGCGGTAATTCGTCCCCGAGCGCTGAGTGCTTTCTCAGCGACTTCCGGACGCCCGACGGGCAAACGCGACGAGAACTTGTGTGTCGGCGGCGGCGTTTTGCGGGGGACAGGTGGGGCACAACTCGGCGTTCCGATGGGCTCGCCGAGTTTTATGCGTAAACGCTACGGTGTGGCCAAGAATCGTTTGAACCAGCCTTCCACACGCTCCAGTCGATCTTTGACAAAACTGGGGCGTGTGATGTCGTGGAATTGGTCCGGATACACGACTAATTCGGTTGGAATCCCTAAGGCGTGTAGCGCCTGATGCATCTGCTCCCCACCGGATACCGGTACGTTGAAGTCACGATCTCCGCCCATAAAAAGCGTCGGCGTATGGATGCGATCCGCGTGAAAAAACGGATAGGAAACTTTCATCCACGCTGCGGTGTCGCGCCAAGGTAGCCCGAGTTCGTGCTCGTATTGAAGTACGTATTGGTCAACACCGTACATCAGCAATTGGTTGCCGCTGCCGGCCCCGCTGGCGGCGGCTTTGAAGCGAGTGTCGGTTGCGATGGTGTAATCGGTGAGGATGCCTCCGTAGCTCCATCCGCCAATCACGAGTCGCTGTGGGTCCGCGTAGCCGCGAGCGATGACCGCATCAACGCCGGCTAGCAAGTCCTCTACCTCTTTATGGCCCCAATCGGCATAAATAGCGCGAGCGAATGCGGCGCCTCTGCCGCTACTGCCACGGTAGTTGATACCCACGACAACAAAGCCTGCCGCCGCGAGAAACTGACGATGGAATTGGTAAGACTGAAAGTCCTGTGTATGTTCATCCTCGCCGTTCGGGCCGCCATGGATCCAGAGTGCCGTGGGGTAGCGGCGGCCTTGCTGGTAATCCGGTGGTAGCGTGATGAGCGCATGGACCTCGGTGCCGTCTCGGCTCTTGAAGGACAAATCCTCCACGCGGCCGAGCACGATGCCGCTCATAAACGGCTCGCTTTCGTGAGTTAAACGGCGCAGTCCGGTCGGCTCCAGGGCATAAATCTCATTGGGTGTCCGATCGTTTCCGCCCACCGCCACCGTGCGGCCGCCGCCCTGGGCTATCTCTAAGTAGGTCCCGGCGGCGTGGGTGAGTCGTTCTGCATGGCCATCGTCCAGTCGTACGGAGGTCGGATAGATGCCCCCATCGTCTTCCACGGCGACGACTGCCGTCGCGTTGTCGGGCAACAGCGCCGCACTCATGACCGCGCGGTCAAGGCCCGCCGTCACTGAGCGCGCAGCGCCGCCGTTGAGAGGGACGACGTACAGCTGATCCTGTTGATAGGCATAAAACTTAGGCTCGGCGCCCACCCGGTAGGTCAGGCGGGTGGCATCCGGCGTGAACGCGAGGTGTTGTGCATTGGGCACATAACTGTGGGTGAGTACGTGGGGTGCGCCACCGTCTGCGGGTATTACGACGATATCGTTCGCGCCGTCCCGATCGCCGCCCTTCTCTGCGGCACGGGTGTAGGCAATCCAGCGTCCGTCCGGCGACCAAGTCGGATGATCGTCCTGATAGTGAGGGTCGCGGGTCAGTGGAGTCGTGCTGCCATCCGCCACCTGCACGATGATCAGGTGCCGGTCATGACCGCTCGAAAGATACCCCTCCACATCCTGCTTAAAATGCCAGTCATGCATCACCAAAGGCTTTGGGTGCGCGTGTGCATCATCAGCATCCGTGTCAGCAGCCTCGAACGTAGCGACTAGATGCTTGCCGTCGGGGGACCAGTCGTACTCGCCGATGTCGCCACTGACGTGGGTGAGTGCCTGTGCTTCGCCGCCACGTCGGTCTAATAGGAGAATTTGGTTGTGGTGTTCTCCCGCCGGCGTCGCAATATAGGAGACATAGCGCCCGTCGGGACTGAAACGCGGCGCCCGCAGCGATGCAGACGCGGCGGCAAGTGTGACGACCTCGCCGGTATCCGCGTTAACCATGCGCAATTCTGAGCGTCGCTCGTCGCTGGCGCGGTCATTCAGGGTCACGAGGTAAGCGACCCAGGCACCATCCGGAGATACGGCTGCAGCGTTCACGGCTCGCGTCGCGTAAATGTCATCCGCAATAAGCGGACGTGCTCCGGTTGGCGCGACCGCTAGGGCGGTTTGGCTGAGGCTCAGCGCGACAATGAGCGAAAAGAGGCGATGCATGGGGTGCTCCGGCAAAGGATGGGCCAAAGGGTGAGACTATCGCAGTATCGACGGTGGGCGTTCAAGCATTTCCCGGCAACGGGGTTGCCCGAGGATCAGGCTGAGGCATAGAATCGCAGACCCGCGCGGGCGTAGTTCAATGGTAGAACTGTAGCTTCCCAAGCTACTAACGTGGGTTCGATTCCCATCGCCCGCTCCACTTTCCGACGCGTATGGCTCGGCTTCAAAATATCCCGGCCTCAAGCCCGGCAGCCATGGTCGCGCCGAGCGTTCTGGCTTGCTCGAGCGCAAGGTCGGTCATTGCACCGACGACAATCAACGGTGGCGCGATGGCCGCCCATCCGTAGCCGGTCACGATCCGCTCCACGCTGCGTTGTGCGCCGGTTCCGTCGTTGCCGGCGCTAATAAAGAGTCCGTACGGCCGCCCTTGAGTCTTCCCCTCAGCGGGATAAAACGTGCGGTCGAAGAAATCTTTGAGTGCGCCCGCCATATAACCGAAGTGTTCCGGTGTGCCGAGCAAAATGCCGTCGGCGCGTAACAGGTCGGTTGTATCGCAGGTCAATGCCGGCCGACTGACCAGTTCTATAGCGCTCTGAAACTCTAAGACACCGGCCTCAACGGCTTGACGTAAGTGCTCGGTCCGGCCACCCGGGTGGCCGGCGTAGATCAGAAGCAAGCGGCGGCGAACGGAGGGGTGCTGTTCCATGCGAAGAGCGTAGCGCTCTCCGGTGAGATCGTGGTAGTGAATGTCGTGATAAACCGGAGGGCCGATTTGAAGTTACTGATGCATTTATCCGCGTTGCCGGATGCGCACCATTACCGCGGCTATGCAGATCTGGCATCGGCCCAGCGAGAGGGGGACCACTATAGCGTCACCGTCCGCCAGTGCCCCGGGGCGCGAGCGGCGGTGGTGGCGCCGCACGGTGGGCGCATTGAGGACGGTACCTCAGAGATCGCTCGCGCGATCGCAGCGGATGACCATCATTACTATTTGTTGGAGGGGCGCCGACCGTCGCACAACTACCACACCCTGCATCTGACCAGTCATCGCTTTGATGAACCGCGCTGCCTGGCGCTACTGGCGGACGCCGATCGTGTGGTGGCGGTGCACGGATGCCGGGGCGATCGCCCACAAGTCTTTGTGGGAGGGCGTGATTCGTTGTTAGCCGCTCACGTCACGGAGACGCTGCGCGAACGAGGGATTGATGCCCAAGACACGAACCACCCGTTCCCCGGTTTGCACGCGCACAATATCTGTAACCGTGGCCGTCATCGGCGTGGGCTGCAGCTGGAAATTACTCACCCGCTGCGCCGTTCCTCTCGGGCTGCGGAGGTGGCAGAGGCCGTCCGGGAATCTCTGCGATGGATCTTGGGGGCTTTTCCCCTAGGGGAGCTGGGTGACGCATCCGAGTGTTGAGGAAATGCAGGCGTTCGTTGCGGTTGCCGAGACCGGTGCGGTGTCCGGCGCGGCGCGACGCTTGGGCATTGCGAAGTCGATGGTGAGCAAACGGGTGGCGTCACTCGAGCGTCACCTCGGCGCGACGTTGCTATTACGGATGCCGCGGGCGGTGGCGTTGACCGATCGAGGGCGCGCCTTTTATGACCGGGCGCGGGCGATCTTAGGGTCGTTGGAAGATGCCGCTGCCGAAGTTCGTGATCTACAGAGTTCGCTCCGCGGTCTCTTGCGGATCGCGGCACCGCTGACGTTCGGGACGTTGTATCTCGGCGACCTCCTGTGGCCCTTTCTTCGCGCCCATCCCCAATTGGACGTGGCGTTGGATCTGGACGACCGGATCGTGGACTTATTGGGTAGCGGCTATGATCTGGGCATCCGCATCGGTTCGCTGCCCGATTCCTCGATGGTCGCCCGGGTTCTGGCCGACATGCCCCTCGTTCTCTGTGGGAGCCCGAGTTACCTTGACCGGGCGGGGGTGCCCAAAGCGTTAGAAGACTTGCCGTCGCATGCGTGTATTGGCTACGCCCATCTCGCTGCCGGTCAAGTCTGGCGGTTTCGCGCGGGGCGGGGTTCAGCAGAACGGGCGATTCGGGTGCAAAGCCGGTTTGTCGCGAATAATGCGGAGCTGATGCGGGGCGCTGCTGTTGCGGGACTCGGCCTATTGATGGTTCCGGAATTTGTGGTTGCCGACGATTTGCGTTCGGGCTCGCTGACTCGACTGCTCCCAGAGGTGCCGCCGGTTGGCAAGGTGCTGCATGCGCTCTACCCGCGCGACCGGCAGGGATCGACGAAAGTGCGCGCGCTGGTGGATCACCTCGCCGAGGCGCTTACGCCCGAGCCGCCGTGGACGGTACATTCCGGTTCATCATAGTTTCCAAAATAGAAACTTTAGATTCGCTTTATTGCGACTATCGGGCTCTTTAAGAAACGAGGATGCTTCGGCTCACGGTTCCGCGGGCCGGCGTCACGCTTCCCTCGTTCCCCTCCCTCAGGGGAGCGTGACGTCTCCCGCACCGCCGCTGTCATTCCGTTTTACCCTCTTGGAGATTGCATTCCATGCGCGTTCCCTCACTACTCGGTGCCTTCACCGCTACCGCACTCGGCGCCGCAGCACTCGCAGCATCCGCAATCCCGGTGACCTATACGGTCGATACCGTCCATTCCCGTGTGTCGTTCTACGTGAACCACCTCGGGTTTTCGAATGCCGCTGGCGCCTTCCACGTCGCCGATTCGACCGTCCTGTTCGATGCCGACAACTGGTCTCGCTCCTCCGTCGATGTGCGTATCCCCGTCGACTCGCTCGACTTGGGTGATCTCAAATGGCAGACCCACATACTCAGTGCCGATTTCCTAGACGCGGCGAAGTACCCGGATATCCATTTCCAGAGCACCGCTGTTGAGTTCAGCGCGAACGGTCAGGGTAAACTCCACGGAAATTTGACCATCCATGGCATCACCAAGCCGGTGGTATTGGATCTGCGCCTTAATAAAGCCGGGGAGCATCCGATGCGGAAGACGCCTGCCGTGGGCTTTACGGCAACCACCGTCGTCCACCGCTCGGAGTTCGGGGTGGCAGCCTATGTGCCCGCCGTTGCCGATGATGTTGAAGTCCGAATCGAAATTGAGGCCTACGTTCCGCCCAAGGGGTAAGGTATGTCGCTGCGTTCAACGACCGAAGCCTGGAGCGCGCTCACCCGAGTTTTCCACTGGGGCATGTTCGCGCTTTACGCTGGCTTGATAGGTGTCGGCTACTACATGGTCGACTTGCCTCTCAGCGCCGCTAAGATGAAGATCTATGCGTTGCACAAGTCGGTGGGCGTGGCGATGTTGGTTCTCGTGACCTTGCGCTTGTGTTGGCGTGCGATGGATCGCCGGCCGACATCGGAACCGATGTCGGTCTGGCAGCAGCGTGCCGCGGTCACAGCGGTTTTGTTCCTATACGGACTGATGTTCGCGCTGCCGCTGTCGGGGTGGGTCTACAACTCGGCCGCAGGATTTCCATTGCGCTGGTTCAATCTCATCAACCTGCCTGCGTTAATGGCACCGACCCCAACATGGAAGCTTTGGGCAAAAAGCGCGCACGAAATCGCGTCGATCGTTTTCATGAGTCTGGTCGCAGTGCACGCACTTGCGGCGCTGAAGCATCATTTTTGGGATAAGGATAAGACGCTGTCGCGCATGCTGCCGCGGCGTAAGGGATGGTTCTAATGTGTAGATTCGTCGCGAGTATGCTCGGGTGTATGGCGGTGACGATGGCCATCGGTGCGCCAATCTATCCGGTGGCGACGGGAAGCACCTTGCAGTTCCAAGGCACCCAGCAGGGCGAAAAGTTTGTGGGCGCCATTCGCGCGTATGACGCCAAAATCGCGTTTGATCCCGCCGATACGGCCCATTCCCTATTCGACGTGTCGATGCAGTTGAAAAGCATTGATAGCAAGAGTCTCGAGAGAGACCAGGCGATGCAGACCGTCGACTGGTTCGATACGGGGCACTATCCGCTTGCGACATTCCGGACGGTTGCGTTTCGCAGTCTGGGCACGGGTTGGGTCGCCGATGCGGACTTGTCTATCAAAGGACGCACCAAACGTATTGCCTTCCCCTTTCAGTTTCAGAAGTCGGCAACCGGCGCGATACTCGACGCGAAGGTTGCGTTGAATCGACTGGATTTCGGCTTGGGTGCCGGCGAATGGGCGGATGACAGCATGGTCGGGCACAGGGTCGAGGTGTGGGTGCACCTCGTATTGGCGGCGCCCGCGCCGTCGGTAGGCGAAAAACCACCGACCAAAGCCGGGGCCAAGACCGCGCATTGAGACTTCGTTAAACCAAATCCGTTCGGCCGGCATCTAAGCACCATACAAACTAACGCCGTACGCGGCGTGGACGTGGCGGTGAATCCAGGCAATGCGGAGAGCGAAGATGCGCAGCGGCACTGGTTCGACCGGGCACGAACGGGGGATCGTGAGGCCTTCGAGCGCATCTACCGCCATCACATCGACACGGTCTACGGGCTTTGCCTGCGTTTAACGGGCCGACCCGATCGAGCCGAAGATGCGACGCAAGAGACGTTCATCGCGGCGTGGCGTGCTCTGCAACATTTCGATAGCCGTTCCACCGTGGGCACGTGGCTGCACCGAATAGCGGTGAATTCGGTACTGCAGCAGGTGCGCTATCGCGGTCGCCGCCACGAGGTGCGGGAGTCAGCCGTCGATCGTCTGCCGGACATCCCTGCGGAACACGAGCCTCCATTGGATATGGAAATGGCCATCGCGGCATTGCCCGACGGAGCTCGCCACGTGCTCGTATTGGTCGGCCTCTACGGCTACACGCATCGCGAGGCGGCGCAGTGGTTAGGCATAGCGGAGGGCACCAGCAAGGCCCACCTCCATTGGGCGCGCCAGCGCCTGTTGACCTGGCTTGAACAGGAGCCTCCTCGATGAATACCCGTGACGACGAGCGCACGCTGGAGGACGCGCTGGCGGCGTTACCGAGACGGATTACGCCGAAGCGGGATCTATGGCCGAAAATCGCGTCGCATTTGGACGATGGTCCTAGCGTGCGGATCGTGCGGCCACGTTGGGCGCTGGGGATGGCGGCCGGCATTCTCTTGGGGGTCCTTGCATTTATGACGATCCCGCGTGGATATGGCCATTTATCCGGATCGATCCCTTCGTCGCGCGACGCATCCCTCGTTCGGGCGCGCGTTGTATTACTAGAGGAATATCGCGAGCGTCTATCGCAGCTGGATGCGCCGACTCGGGCCAGGGTTGAACGGGACTTGGCCATGATCCGCGACGCCGAAAAGGATCTCGCGGATGCGTTACAGAACTCACCCAACAGCGAAGTCCTCTTAAGACTTTATGCCGGCGCGCTGCATCAAGAATTCGATCTCTACGATACCGTTCTAACAACGACCGAAATCAACTCAGTAAGGAATTCGACATGAAACAGTGGCAAGTCGTATTGACGGGGCTCTTGGCGACGGTGAGCTTCACCGCGTCACCGTCGGCAACTGCGGCGTCCGCCGTGGTGAATGAACACCGTGCCGTGGATCCGCATGGCGTGGTCGAAATTGTCGACACAGACGGGAAGCTCTCGGTACAGGGCTGGGATAAAGCGGAAGTGGAAGTCACAGGTTCGCTCGGTAGCGAGGCTGACCGGTTGGATATTACGGAGACCGCAGGACGCGTGACGATTCGGGTTGTCGGGAAAGGTGGGTTCCTGCACTGGGTCACGGGGTCGGCCAAAACTCAACTGTCGATCAAAGTGCCCGCGGGTGCGTCGTTGGTTGGCAAGCTCACCAGTGCGGATCTCACCGTTGGCGGGGTCGCCGGTAATCAGGAGATCCAGTCGGTCAGCGGGGACCTTTCGCTCGCGGCCGCGAGCGATGTCCGCGTCCGCACCGTCAGCGGTGACGTCCGCGTGACGGCGGCAACGACCTCGCACGTGATTGCGGTGTCGACCGTCAGCGGAGATGCCACGCTGAACGGCGGCTCGGGTGAGCTGACCTTTGAATCGGTCAGCGGCGACGCTCACGTGAAGGCGGGAACGCTCTCTCGAGTGGCACTGAAGTCCGTGTCCGGCGACATGGATGTCTCGATGGGATTGACTGCCGACGGGCACGTCGACGGCGAGAGCGTCAGTGGCAGCATCACACTGCATTTTGTCGGGGCGCTGCCACCGGCAGACTATGAAGCCTCAACGATTTCTGGGGATCTTTCGACGTGCACAGGCCGAAAGGGCGCGCGGGATGACCATAACCCGTCCAGTCGCCTTGCCTTCCGGGAAGGTGCCGCCACGGGCAGGGTCCGACTCACCACAAAGAGCGGTGATATTCGCTTGTGTAATCGCTGAGCGAGGATTCTTCTCGTTGCCTAGAATCCCTACCGCCCGGTCAGCGGTAGGACGATTCTGATGGCACAAAATGCGAAAGTGATCGACACATTTGCGTGGCGCCTGCTCGCTTGGTTCGATGAGCACGGGCGCCACGACCTGCCGTGGCAAGTGGATCGGTCGCCGTACCGCGTCTGGGTGTCGGAGGTGATGCTTCAGCAAACGCAAGTCGCGACGGTTATTCCGTACTTCGAGCGGTTCATGGCGCGATTCCCGACGATCGCCGCGTTGGCGACGGCGCCGCAAGACGACGTTCTGCACCATTGGTCAGGCTTGGGTTATTACGCCCGAGCCCGAAACTTGCAGCGAGCAGCGCAGCGGGTTATGTCGGACTTCGGCGGCGACTTGCCGACGGAGCTCCATGCACTGCAATCATTGCCTGGCATTGGCCGCTCGACCGCGGGAGCGATCCTGGCGCAAGCACTCAACCAGCGGCACCCGATTCTGGACGGTAACGTCCGACGGGTGTTGACGAGATGGGCTGGCGTTGACGGATTTCCGGGCGATTCGGCAGTCGCGGCGCGGCTGTGGGAATTGAGCGATACGCTGACGCCGGAAGAGCGCGCCTGCGATTACACACAAGCCATCATGGATTTGGGCGCTACGTGTTGTACGCGCAGCCGTCCAAGCTGCGGTCGCTGCCCGGTAAGTTCGGACTGCGTCGCCAATCGTGAGGGCCGGCAGTCCTTGTTGCCGCAGGCGCGGGCTACCAAGACGCGACCGACGCGCACCGTGCATTGGCTTGTCGTTCAGTCTGATGGCGCCGTTTTGCTCGCCCGTCGGCCGGCGCGCGGAATTTGGGGTGGCTTATACAGTTTTCCGGAAGCGGGCGACGCGCACGCGTTGCGCCAAGTCCTTGATGGACGTGCCGTCCCCGCGAGGCACGACCCTGTGCCTCTGCCGATCATCCGGCACGCCTTTTCCCACTTTGAATTGGTCATTCATCCCTGGCTTTGTGTGACCGAGAGGTTCATGGAGCAACCGGATGAGACGTGGTACAACATGGCGCAACCGGCTGTCTTGGGGCTTGCCGCGCCGGTCACGGCGTTGATCGAACGATTGCGGCACGACGGGGCTGAAGCACGGATCTGAAAGGGGAGTAGACGATGACGCGATTGGTGCAATGCGTGGTGCTGGGCCGGGAAGCAGAAGGCTTGACGTATGCGCCGTACCCAGGTGATTTGGGCGCGCGTATTTATCGGGAGGTCTCCCAAGAAGGATGGCAGCGGTGGGTGAATCATCAAACCATGCTCATCAATGAGTATCGACTGACGCCCATCGATCCAAAGCACCGACAGTTCCTCGTCGCCGAGATGCAGAAATTCTTGTTCGGGGAAGGGGCGTCGCGACCGGAGGGCTTCGTTCCGCCGGCGCCATGACGGTGGCCTAGAAGCGGCTTACGCTGCGATGGGCGTTGCCGCGCCGCCCGCCTATACTCAGGCGATGGCGTGAACTGTAGAAATACCATACTGAAGCAGGGGACTGAATCGTGAGCCAGAAAACCAACCGGATCGCTCCAACGTTGCGGCCACTTTTTGTTGCAACGTCCGCTATTCTTGCCGGGCACGTCGCAGGAGCGCAGCAGGCGCCCGCGGCGCCTAGCGCGGGAACGCTGGACGAAGTGATTGTGACGTCGCAAAAACGCGAGGAAAACATACAGTCTGTCCCTATCAGCATCGAAGCCATTGATTCCAAAAAGCTCGCCGATCTTCAGGTCGCCAGCTTTGACGATTACGCCCGTTATTTGCCGAGTTTGTCCGTGCAGTCGTACGGTCCGGGGCAGGCGCAGTTGTATGTCCGTGGCGTGACCAACGGCGGCGACGGCATTCACGTCGGCTCGCAGCCGTTGGTGGGTGTCTATCTGGACGAAATGCCGGTCACGACGATCGCTAACAATCTCGACGTCCATGTTTACGACATGGCGCGCGTGGAGGAGCTCTCCGGGCCGCAAGGCACCTTATTCGGTGCCAGTTCGATGGCCGGCACGATGCGATTGATCACCAACAAGCCGGATCCGACTCACTTCGAAGCCGGATACGACGTGACCGGCGAAACCTTCACGAAGGGCGGTCAAGGCGGGAAGTTGGAAGGCTTCGCCAATTTCCCTATCAGCGACAAGGCTGCCATCCGTTTGGTGGGCTGGACAGAGCGCGACGGTGGATTTATCAACATCGTCCGCAGTTCGCCGCAGTACTACGTGATGCCGGGCGACGCCTCCAATCCCTCCTACGTAGTCGGATCCAATCCGACGCTTTATAACGGCGGGCCGAATACCCTCGGGATTGGGTATCGGCGCGATAACGCCAATATGGTGCAGAAAAATTCCAACCCGACGAACACGTCGGGTGGCCGTGCCGCCTTGAAATTCGATTTCGCCGACCACTGGACGGCGACGGCGACGGTCATGACGCAGGATCAGACGGCGTACGGTCAGTGGGCCTACACGCCCGAAGCCGTTACGGTGACCCCGACCATCAACGGGGCGCCGGGGCCGTCGATGACGCTCGGCGGTACGGGTGATTTGAATACCGTGCGGTACACCCCGGACATCAATACCGACCGCTGGACCATGGGCACGCTCGTGGTTGAGGGTAAGGTCGCTGATCTGGATCTGACGTATGCGGGCGGGTACATCAAGCGGCACGAGTTCCAACAGAGCGACTACTCGGATTACTCGTTCTTTTACGATGTCGCGTATGCCTATAACCCGGCGTACTACGCCGACAACTTCCATAACAAAGCCGGTTACGACTTGCCCGGGCAGTATTACACTGGCTTTAACGATTTCACGAAGCAATCGCACGAGATTCGCTTGGCCACGCCGACCAGTTGGCGTTTGCATGGCGTAGTCGGCGCGTTCTTCGAACGCCAGACAGACCAGATGCAGTACAACTACATCATTCCGGGGCTGGCGCCCTCCCAGTCGGTGGACGGGCAGGCCAATACGGTTTGGTATGAGCGAGCCATGCGTGTTGACAAGGACTCGGCGCTGTTTGGCGACTTTACCTATGACTTGACGGCGAAGTGGGCGCTCACGGGCGGTATTCGTCTCTATCATTACGATAATACGGTGGACGGCTTTGCCGGTTTTGGCGCGACGTTCCCCTCTGCATCAAGCCAATACACAGGCGAGAACATTTGCTTCACGCCGATCGACCCTACGAATCCGTTGCTGCCTTGCAAAGATTTGTTGAATCGCGCGACGAAGTCCGGTGAGACGCACCGCGTCAATGTGACCTATAAGTTCGATGACGACCGCATGGCGTATGCGACGGTATCGACCGGATTCCGTCCCGGTGGCGTCAATCGGCTATTGTCCGTGCCGCCCTACAATCCCGATTATCTGACCAACTTTGAGCTCGGTACGAAGACCACCTGGTTGGAACACCGGCTGCGCGTCAATGCAGCGCTCTTTCTCGAGCGTTGGAAGGATGCCCAGTTTGCCTATCCTGGCCCGAACGGCGTCAATGTCGTGATCAATGCTGGGCGAGCGCAGATTAAGGGCTTGGAGGGCGAAGTCCACTACAAAGTCAGTCAGGGCCTGACCGTGAGCTCATCGTTCACATTGCTCGACAGTGAGCTCTTAACGAACGTCTGCCATTACCCGAGCCCAAGCTTCACCTGCACTGAGCCGTCATTGACCGGCAAAGACAACTCGGTGTTCGCGCCTGCCGGTTCCCGGCTGCCGGTCTCGTCCAAGTTTAAGGGCAACGCGATCGCGCGTTACGAATGGAGCGGAGGCGAATATCGCTTCCACTCACAGGTTGCCGGTGTCTACCAAACGGACGCACTCTCGTCGCTCAAGACCGCGGATGAGGCGGTTGTCGGGAAGCAGCCTGCCTATGGCACCGTCGATTTTGCCTTAGGTGCAGCAAAGGATAGCTGGTCGACGGAGTTGTTCGTCAGCAACCTGTTTGATTCGCGTGGGCAGGCGCTGCGTTACACCAGTTGCGCGCCGTCGGTCTGCAAGCTCGTCAACGTGATTCCAACGCGGCCTCGGTTGATTGGCTTGAATTTCAGCCAGCGGTTCTGATGCGGATACAGCGCAGAAACGGATTTCTGCGCGCTTTCACCGGGCGTTCATAACCGATACTGACAATGGGAATTGGGCGCTCACCGCGCCCATGATCCATTTAGGGGTCGGTATGAAATCGCTTGCCGCGAGCCGTCGCGTTCGCAGTGCGTTGGTTTGGAGCGTCGCTACCCTGTCCGGTGCGGCCGGCTTGGGCTATGAGATGGTTTGGACTCGCCTGCTCGGTGTCGCGCTCGGTACTGAGATGTTGGCTGTCCTTGGTGCCATTGCGGGGCTCTTTGTCGGCCTCGCCGTAGGTGGGTGGTGGTTGGACGGCGTCGTGCGTAGAGCCGCTCGGCCGGGCCGTTTGTATGCCTTGCTAGAGGCAACCATCGCGATTTGGGGATTGGTGTGTACGTTTCTACTGCCGGCGGTGGCTGATTGGCTGCCACCGCGACTCGGTTCTACGCCCGCGCCCGGTCTCGTTTGGGTCGTCTCTTTTGCGCTGCCGTCTCTTTTGTTACTTCCCGCGACCGTCGCGATGGGGGGCACCCTCGCCGCACTAGACCGTTGGATACGGTGTGTATCCGCCTCCGAGCGGATTGTGGCCGGCGCCTATGCCGCCAATACGTTGGGTGCCGTGGCGGGGACTTTACTTACCGTAACGTGGAGTTTTGGCGCCCTTGGATTGAAAGGCACTCTGGTCGCGCTCGCATTATTGAATGGAATCGCGGCAGTGGCAGCTTGGTGGCTCGATCGCGAGACGGCGCCCGCTGCCGAGGTGGGGCGCGTATCGATGTCGGGAAATGGCCGGCTGTTGACGTCCCTCGGTATCACTGGGGTACTTGGCATCGCCGTTGAAGTGATCGTGGTGCGGATCGCCTCACAATTTTTGTCCGACACGATCTATACCTTCGCGGCGTTACTCGCCGCTTACCTGCTTGGATCCGCTGCCGGTGCGGCAATTCGTCAGCGCTTCACCACCCCGGCTAGCGAGTCGACCCGCACCGTGCTGTTGGTGGCGAATGCGGCCATCGTCCTTGCCACCCTGTGCGCGCTGCCGATGATCGCTCGGTGGGCGCAGACCGAGTCAATCACCGATCGCATCGGTGAACTGATGATCGCCGGCCTCATTTTTCTACCGTCAGCGCTGGCGATGGGTGCGCTGTTTGCCGATCTTTTGGAGGAATACGGGCGAATCAACGGCAGCGTCGGGCGCGCCAGCGCCGTCAATGCGTTAGGGGCCGCGCTTGCGCCTGCGCTTGCGGCTACGGTCTTGATTCCAGGGGTTGGAGCCATGAGTGCGTTAGCGGTCGTGGGGACCGCGTACGTCGCACTGCTGCCCATCCGTCGCCAATCGTTTGCCTGGGCGGCAGGGCCCGTGGTGATGGGGGCCTTTCTGATTTTCAAACCATTGCCGCTGCCTATAGGTCTGCCGACTGGCGCTCGTCAGGTTGCTAGTATCGAGGGTCCGATGGTGGCAGCGTCCGTCGTTGATGATGCCCTGGGCGCGCGCTACCTGGAGGTCAATGGACACTTTCGGATGGGGGGGACGCGTTCGGAGCGATCCGATTTTCGTCAAGCCTGGCTGCCTCTCTTGTTACATCCTCACCCAAAGGACGTGCTCTATATCGGCGTGGGAACCGGTGCCACTCTGTCGGGTGCCCTGCTGTATCCAGACCTCAGGGTGACGGGCGTCGAAATATCCGAAGAGACAATCGCTTTATTGCCGTACTTCGCAGTGCCGGGTCGACCCGACCCCACACCGTCCATCGTCAACGCCGATGGCCGGCGTTACCTTGCGGCGCAGACCAATCGGTACGACGTCGTCGTGGCAGACAATTTTCATCCCGCCCTTGAGGGGAGTGGGTCGCTTTACGCAGTAGAGCACTTTGAATCGGTTCGACGACGCCTTCGAGCCGGCGGCCTCTTTTGCCAATGGCTGCCGCTTTACCAGTTAGACGAGCAATCGCTTAGGGACATTGCCCGAAGTTTTCTGGTTGTATTCCCCGACGCTTCGGTTTGGCTCGCGCACTACAGTGTACGCATGCCTATGTTGGCGTTGTGTGGCACAGAAAAAGGTGCTGGCATTTCCTTGGCGGGCCTAGGGGACCGTTTGGGGGCGCCGTCGCTACGCGAGCGTGTGCAACGCCTCGAGTTCGCGACGCCGATGGCGGTGGCGGGTGCCTATCTGGGAGGACCTGCGACCTTGTCTGCTTATGTGGGCAATGGAGCCGTGAATAGCGATGATCATCCGGTGGTCGCCTTGAATGGTCACCGAAACGTTCGAGCTATGGCGGAGCCGCCGGAGACCTTGCTGCTGTCGGTTCTCCGCCACCTGCGGTCATCACCCGCAGTGCTCAACGTGGATGCCGTCACTCGGCCGCGTCTCGAGGCGTATTGGCGAGCCCGCGACCGGTTTATCACAGCCGGTGCGACGCTAAGCGGCGAGCCACGGGGTCGGGCGCTCATCGATGCGGCGTCGCCCGGCCTGCTGGCCGCGATTCGGGAGAGTGGTGAGTTTGAGCCGGCATACCAACCACTGTTGGCGATGGCGCAGGCTCTACAAAACGACGATCCCGCTGGCGCTCGCAAACTGCTCGAAGCGATCGATCAAGCGGCGCCACAGCGCGACGAGGCTCGACAATTGCTGGCGCGAATGCCCCATTGAACCGCGCGGTTACGGGGAGAATCGAATTCGGTAGCCCCAGCAGTCGAGTTGATGCGGCATTGCATTAAACGCAACTGTCAGGCGCCGTGCGCCTGGATTTACCGGTACCTCGTGGTACAGGTAACTTGGGAACAACACCATGTCGCCTGGATTGGCTTCTGGTAACAGGTATTTGCCTGCGTTGTATGGGCCCATTTGTGCGCTTCGCGTATGGTGACGGAAGCTAAAGTCAAATCCACCCGGCGGGCGTATAAAAACCGTCCGGCATCGGGGGTCGGACGGAGTTAGGTAGACCACGCCAGACGCGAATGAATTCGCGTGAGAATGCATGACTTGGCTGCCGCCAGGTTCCAGCACATTCGTCCACATTTCCTTCACGTTCCAGTCGAGTCGTTCGCCGAAGAGTAGATGGCCGAAATCCACGAGCTTGGGCGTCAGTAGCGTGGTGAGCCGACTGAACAGGCGATCGCCTCGAGGGTCCGCCACGTCGGTGTGAAACAACGCTGCCGACCGTAGGTTCTGCTCCACCGACGCGCCCTCTATCGACGCGCACAGCTCGGCGACGAGATCCGGCGGAACGAGGCCGGGGCTGCGCAGCAAAGGGATCGGGAATAGCGGTTCAACGTGATCCATGACGCGGCCTTCTGACTGAATTCCCGTCAGTGTCACGGTTGCACGTTACAGATCCGTTTAGGAGTGCGGAGGGGTCTCCGCCTCCGCGTCATTCAGCAACGTCAACGCTTGCTCGACGAACTCAAAGCACTCATCGATTTCGCCGCTACCGCCCTCACCACGACCTTGCCGAATAAGGCTTTGCGCGTCCAAACGGCGTTGCTCGCCGGCCGGGCGTCGCGCAGCGACGGCCTCGGCGGCGTCGGCCGCTTGCCAACAGTCGGCGGTGGTGGGCTCCTCAGTCGCTGCTGCGCTCGATACCCAGAGGGCCAAGCCCAACCCTATGACGGACAGTCCACGGGTCATACCTTTCCTCGCCGCAACGAAAAACCCGCCGGTGAGGACTCACCGGCGGGCTGATTTATTACCCTCAAAAGCGGCGGCCGCTAGGACCGCCGCCGCATGGGGTCTCTCGATTAGTCTTCGAGATCGCCGCCGAGCGATGCCGCGAGAGCGGCATTCTTTTCGACGAGCAGCGCCGGCGAGCCGACCGGGCGGACGAAAATCGGGTTCGTGTAGAACCAGAGGTTCGACCAAGACTGGACGTCGTACGTCACGACCTTCTGACCCGAGACCACGCCCAAGTGGGCCGGGCACGCCGCGTCCGTGCAGGCGAC